>Ga0190271_10000008_pt1 | contig 217363 bp, 169 predicted proteins | sample Popmic356T_FD_133747 | JGI IMG/M metagenome (GOLD analysis project Ga0190271, IMG submission 133747) | Populus adjacent soil microbial communities from riparian zone of Weber River, Utah, USA - 356 T | ecosystem: Environmental > Terrestrial > Soil > Riparian zone | place: USA: Utah...
ATTAACTAATTGTCCAATTTCTTACAGATGGAACAGTCAATAATTCCTACATCAGGCTTGTACGCTTCCTTTGACACTGCGAGGATGCAGGAGCGTTTCGCGATATTTCTCGCCCTGATTGCTGGATATATTGATGCAACCGGGCTGATCAAGTGGAAAACCTATGTATCCTTTATGAGTGGGAACACGACACAATTAGGTGCCGCTCTGGCTAAAGGAAATTCAGGGATTGTATTCACATCGCTGACTGCAATTGCATCTTTTCTCCTCGGAGTTTATGCGGGTACCTGCCTGGCCTTCTGGAAAAGAAACCGAATGAAAAGGTTGCCTGTTTTTATTGTTTCAGGGGTATTGGCTTCTTATACAATATTTACTTTTTATCATACCATCAACGTTGGCCAATCTATAGGGATCATTACTTTTTCAATGGGAATCATGAATACGATCGTAATTTCAGTTGGAAACCAGAAGATAAACACGGATTTTGTTACAGGTACATTGAATAGTTTGGCTAGAAATACAGCTATATGGAGTATGACCAATAACGAAATGGAAAGAAAACAAAGCAAATCCAGTTCAATCCTTTTATTGCTTTTATGGGCTGGGTTTTTATCTGGTGCAGCTGGTGCTACTTTTCTGCTTCCCGTTTTGGCGAACTGGACACTGATTCTTCCCGCATCTTTATTGCTCATCAGTTCAGTGTTCATTCCAATCCAATTATTAAATACAAAACCTTAGTAAAACAAAATAATATGTCACTAAAACCAGCGGTCAGCAATACCGACCATGCACAAGGCAATTTAAATGCCGATCTTGTTATTGTAGAATACGGAGATTACCAATGCCCTTATTGTGGCGCGGCTTATCCTGTTCTTAAAGAATTGATGAGGCAGTTCGGAAGTCAGATTAAATTCGTTTTCAGGAACTTCCCATTATCTGAGATGCACGAATATGCAAGAGCTGCGGCACTAGCTGCGGAAGCAGCGGCTTTACAGAATAAATTTTGGGAGATGCATGATGCCATTTACGAAAATCAGCAAAATTTGAACGAGCATTTACTGTTGGAGTTGGTAAAAGAATTGAAACTGGATATTCCTCAATTCAAAAGTGATCTGGAAAGTTCAGCATTGAAAGCCAAAGTTGATGAAGATTTTGAAAGTGGAGTGGTAAGCGGAGTAAATGGAACACCTTCATTCTATGTTAATGGTAAAAAGTTTGAAGGCGGGGCTGAGGACTTATTTCAATTGGTTGGTGCAGATATAAAATAACCGAATCAAATCTAAAGAAATTGAAATTAGCTCAATAACATCAGACAATTATATCATAGGTCAAGAGTTATAGACTTTTACCAGACTACTTTTGACAAAGAATAAAATAAAAACCTTCAAAATAAATTAATTTACAAAAACTAAAAACTTAAGATTATGAGTACGCTAAAATTAAAAGACAGAACAGAGATTTTTTACAAAGATCAAGGTCAGGGACCAACTTTAATGTTTCACCATGGATGGCCTTTATCATCAGATGACTGGGATGCACAAGTTATTTTTTTCCTGCAAAGAGGCTTCAGAGTGATCACACATGATAGGAGAGGTCACGGCCGGTCCAGCCAGGACATTTATGGTCACGACATAGAGACTTACGCTGCTGATGCCGCTGAATTGGTCGAATTTCTGGATTTACAGGACGTTGTTCACATCGGGCATTCTACAGGTGGCGGCGAAGTAATCCGCTATGTGAATAAATATGCCAATGGAAGAGCTAAAAAAGCAGTATTAATCAGTGCTGTTCCACCAATAATGGTGCAAAGCGACAACAACCCGGATGGCGTACCGATGTCCGTTTTCGATGGCATCAGAGATCAAACGCTTAATAACAGACAGCAGTTTTACATCGATTTAACTTTTCCATTCTACGGTTACAACAGGGAGGGTGCAGTTGTGAAAGAAGGTGTGCAAAGAAACTGGTGGAGACAGGGCATGATGGGCGGAATTGTTGCGCATTATGAAGGCATAAAGGCATTTTCAGAAACTGATTTTAATGAGGATTTGAAAGCTGTTGATATTCCGGTTTTGGTATTACATGGAGAAGATGACCAGATTGTTCCATATCAAAATGCCGGCGTTAAGTCTGCTAAGTTGTTAAAAAATGGTAAACTGATTACCTATCCGGGATTTCCACACGGAATGCCAACCACAGAAGCAGCAACAATTAACAAAGATATTTTAGAATTCATCCAATCGTAATTCTAAGATCAAGATAGTTTTGATTTACAATATCTAATTTATAAAATTACTAAAAGCCCATCTGGTATACAGCGTGGGCTTTTTTAATGTCTGTATTTACTGTTTTGGTTGTAATATATTGCATATATTTATTTGGAAATCTGAAAAGGTAGCGTAATTGATTTGCTAAAAATCCATACTATGGTATAGATAAATAGCCTGATTAGTGTGAAAAATATTTGTGATGGGAAAAATGTACAAGACACTTGTCTTTATGTCCATTCCCTGGGACCAGCATTCTCCCCACCTTTGTATTGTCAACAAACAACAAATATTTCAAACATTAATTTAAAAAAAGCAACAATGAAAAATCTAATCTTAACAACAAGCCTAATCATTACTTTAATTACAAGCCAATTCGCTTTTTCACAAACCAAAAGAACTCCTGCCTCTGCCGGAAGAGCAGAATATATAGAAGTTGAACCAGGTGTGAAACTTCATGTAACCGATCTTGGCGTAGGACAACCAATTGTACTGATTCATGGATGGCCACTTAGCGATGAAATGTACGAATATCAATATCAGTACCTGGTAAGAAAAGGTTTCAGGGTAATCGGTATTACATTACGTGGTTTCGGTAAATCTGATAAGCCTTATGGAAAATACAATTTTGATATTTTTTCTGATGATATTTATGCTGTTCTTCATACCTTAAAAATAGAAAATGCTGTCTTAGGTGGTTTCTCTATGGGTGGTGCCGTTACCATCCATTATGTAAATAAATATAAATCCGCACATGTAAGCAAGCTGGCACTATTTGCAGCAGCGGCACCATCATGGAAACAGCGTGCAGATTACAACTACGGAATATCTGAAGAAGGTGCTGCCGGACTGATCAAACAAACTTTGACCAACAGAGAAGACCTGATAGGTGGATTAGGTGCTGCATTTGCGGCCAAAGGCACAACACTTCCAAAAAATACAGAGAAATGGTTAGAGAATATCAATCTCTCAGCAAGCCCTTATGTAGTTACCGAATCTATTTCTGCTCTAGGCGACCTTGACCTTCGTCCTGTACTTAAAAATATCACTATCCCTGTAGCCATTTTCCAGGGTACAAAAGATCAATTGATTGATTTTACCCTGGCAGAGCAATTACACAAAGGTTTGAAAAACTCATACATTGTAAAATTCGAGAATAGCGGACATGCACTTTTTGTAGAGGAAATGGATAAATTTAATAATGAACTTGAGAAATTTGCGAAAAAATAGTCACAATGGTTCCCAGTAGGTTTGTAATTACCTGCAGGGAATTTTTGTTTTAGCCAGTATTAAAATCATCACAAAGAATATTTTATCTTTAACTCACCTGATTAGCGCTATTATGAACCAAAGCATTTTTGACGAAAACCTTAAAACCATCGGCATGTTAAGTGTTGATTTACAAAGTCTCGAAGTCATTAATTCTGAAGCATATAAATCCTATATCAAGGTCCTTTATCTTAACGAAGGATTTGAAATAAAAGTAGATTTCAATATATATAACACTTCTGGTCCGACACTATTCTTTATCAGTCCAAATCAGGTACTGAGCATCGAAAAACTTGGTGGGCAACCTGGTCGCTTAGTTTTTTATAACCGCGACTTTTATTGCATACAGTTGCATGATGAAGAAGTTGCCTGCGATGGGCTCTTGTTTAATAATATCAACAATATGCCAATGACGGTGATACCCGAGCAGGATGCTACTTTTATTGAATACCTGTTTTCTAGGATGGAAGACGAATTTGAATTGAAGGATGGCTCGCTGGAAGAAATGATCAGAACATATCTTAAACAGCTGTTGATCAAGTCGACCCGGTTATGGAAAGTACAGCACTTAGAAGGGGTGATGGCGGCCAGGCCCAATAATGACCTTGAGTTTTTTAGGAAATTTACACAATTGGTTGAAGCTCACTATAAACAAAAGCATAATGTTGCCGACTATGCCGACTTGTTATTGATCGCACCAAAAACCCTCACCCATAGATTTAAGCGGCTGGGACTTCCTCAACCGAACGAAATCATTAAGAACAGGATAATATTAGAGGCAAAGCGGCTTCTGGTGCATACTGATAAATCTGCAAAAGAGATCGCTTATAGCTTAGGCTATGATGATCCTGCATACTTTAGCAGGTTATTTTTCATTAAAACCGGCGAACCACCATCTGGCTTCAGGTCTAAGTACCTAAGTGTGCAGGAAACGAAACAGCAATAGTCTTTCGTACTTAATTTAAGTTAAAGCACTCGTTTGTCACCCAGAGTGTCGTCGAAAGGCCTAGTTTTGTGTTTTTGGCTTGATAAAATCTCCTAAATAACTGCACTCTCCTGCTGCAACAGCATAAAAAGGTGTTTTTGCATAATTAAATCTTAATTCTTTTAGGTAAGGGTTGTTGTAATTTGCCTTGATAAAGTTTCTCCATTTTACATCCTTTTTATCGTAATAATAAAATGAAAGCGGGTTTGCATTCATGATGATTTGTTTTTGCAAACATTTTGCCAGCATAAATGTGCATTTTGCTTTAAAATCGACATTGGTACTTAGTGCCCTGGCCTTTAAATACCATGCTTTTGCAGTCTGTGCTTTTTTGTAATCGCCATCGTATACATATTTTGACGGGTTACTATTGTCGTATGATGACCAATCGTAACTGATTAAAAACCAACTGTTGCCATAGTAACCGGTTTGGTAAACGGCATTAGCCATTTTATAATAGTAAAGTGCAGCATTCTTTTTGTCACTAACAGCTAATTTCTGTAGGCGGAGCATTTCTGCAGCAAAAGCCTTTTTGGTAATAGATGCTTTGGCTGTTACATACTTTTTAGGGAAATCGTTAATAGTCTCAATAAAAGGATTGGCATAAAGTTTTGCGTTGGATTCATCTCCGTACCAGTTCTCCGGATTGAAGTATTTATAAGCTGGCGAAACCTTTGCAAACATTTGCACTGCTTTATCATATTGATGCGTACGCAGATAAGTAGTGCCATAAAGTTCATAAAAATCATCGTTTTTAAGCTGGTTTAAAGCCGAAGCCAATAAACCTGTAACATCATTACCTGTGGACTTGGTTTTATAAACAGCTAAGCCTTGCATACTTTTCGGACTTAAGTTTTTCTGCCAAAAAGCAATGCTCTGGTAGCTCATATTCTGGAAAAGAGAGTTCTCTTTCAGGGTTTTAAATGTTAGATCACCTTTAACCATTGCTAGTGCTGCTTTTGCAGTATCGCCCATATTCAAATAAGCTGGTGCCAATATTTGTTGGTAGAAATTCCTGGTCGTTCTGCTAAAGCGCTTTTCAGCCTGATCGCTATCATAATACTGTCCGTTTGACTGACTTTTATTTTCTGCGAAACGTTTTTCGTCCAGCCATTTTAAAGTAGGCAATAGGTCATTTTCATTAAAAGGATTGCCTTTTTTGATGTTTTTAGCCTTAATTAATAAATCGGTAATGCGATATTGGTCGCGCAATCTTTCAGGTAATTTATCAGGTTTTAATAGCGCAAGGTAATTTGAAGCCATGAAATCTTTATTCTCCATCCACGATAAGTAGGCAGCTGTTAATGTACCCAATTCTGGCTGTGGATATTTCTTCTCCGTGGCCAGTTTTACGGCAAAATTCCTGATTTCATTCAGGTGTTTTAAGTTGATATTTTTTAAACTGTCTTTATATTTAGGATTGCCATTATCAGAAAAGTAATAGTTATAACCAATTTTGGCAATGTCGCTTGCTTCAATAAGATCTTGCTCTAACTTATTTACTTCGCGTACCAGTAATGTTCCGTTCAGCTGGCTTTTCGGTTCGTACTGATAAACTTTATTCAAACTTTCTATTCCCGAATCGGCATTTCCGAATCCGTTAATGGCCCAGATATTGGCTTTTTCGTTATTGGTTTTGGCATATTTTAAAGCACCTTGAACGGGCGAACTTGTATAGTAATAATTTTTATAAGCTTGTATCCTTCGCTCCGGATTGCTGGCGAAAACCTTTGAAAATAAAAAGGCCGATTCTTCCGGATTACCCAACCTGCGAATCGATCCGGCATATAATGCCAATGCCCAACCCTTAATTGCACTGTTTACCTTACTTGTTTTAATATACGTTTCGTAAGTTGATTTGCTCTCCGTATGCAGGCCTGCAAAATGAAACATACGTTCAGACTGGTAAGCATAACGTAATTTTAGAAAATCGTCTTTTGCAGCTTCCGTTAATTTTAAAGCTTCTTTGGCTTTGTCAGTCATTGCGGCTGTATCGCGTGGTTTTGGATCCCAAAGGTCGAAATTTACATTGGCTAAAGGTTCGCAGCTCTTGGCGAAAAGATAATACTTTAAGGGCTCCTTGCGCTTGCTTAACGCTTGAATAAAACTGTTTTGTTGTAAACTATCGGGTAGTTGTGAAATGTTGCCGTCAAAATTTACCAGCTTTACATCAGTGGCACTGTCTGTTTTATACATTACCTTTAATACATCCTCTTTTTTAACATTAAGGTATTTAGCCCATTCGCGGCTATTGATATCTGGCTCACTTTCTACATCCGTTTCGCTATTCAGGTAAGCCATCTGGTTGTAGGCAAAAGGCGAATATTCATCACCTTCAACATTGTTGTGAAAATAAGTGACATAATAATCGTAAGGATCTATTTCACCGCCACAGGCAAGATTTACGGCAATTTCGCCGAAAAAGGTAATCAGGAATACACTAAAAACTAGCGATAACTTTTTGAAGGTTTTCATTGGTAAAATGTTTTAAAAGGTCGGTGTCTAAATGGTAGAAAACGATATTCCGGTCCCTTGGACCCAAATATCGGGATAAAAATTTGGAGGTAGCAAGTAAATCTTTAGCGGAAACCTGTTCCCATCTTACCACATCTCCTTTTTTCAGCCCAGCGGCAGGATAATCAGTGAGTAAGTCGTATAGAATGGAATTTTCGCGCTGTTTAAAAAGCTTCTTGTCACCGATCTGAGTTTTGCCGATCCGCTTAGAAATACCTGCATATTTTCCGTTCCTGAATACCACCGCCCATTCAAAAAGAGGTAAGGCAACATCAAGTGGCAAGGGGTATTGTTCAAGGTAATCTTTGAGGTATAGATCCATTTCATGCTGATCCAATATCGAATTTTGATCACCGTATTTACGCAGGTTACCCATGTTGTAACACATTAAAATAGCCTTTTCTACTGGCGGCACACCGCTTGATACAATATTTTTAACCTGATGCAGGCGCAGGGTTACCGAAATGGTCTTTCCCTTTAAAAGCGGATTTGCCTTTAATTGTTCGAGAAATTTAAAATACCTGTTTCTGGTGCCTTTGGTCCAATCGCAATCAATCTGAAGTTCACGATAACCTGGCTTTCCGGCCTGTTTTACCTTTGCAGCTACAAATTTGGCAATTCGATCGGCCATTACGATAGTTTGCAGGGTGTCAATCTTATTAAAAACCTGGTTAACAATAAATACTACAGGTATAATATCGGTTTCTTTAGGTATGGGATCCGAAAATTTAATGGGCGAAACAGGTACGGGAAGTTGCAGGTCCGGATTAAAATCTACATCCATGATCCGTACATACAAAGATTTTGATTTAAACTGATTGAGGTAAGCCGTTTCTGCCTTCTTATCCTGGTAATCTGTTTTCCAATAATAAAATGTAGGGTTAACAACTGTTTTTTGTTTGCAGCCAAACAAGAGAAATATAAAAATAACTAAAATACTTATCTTGCGCATATCAATTTTATTAGCAAAAGTACTATAAAATGCGGGCAGTTTTACAAAGAGTTACACAAGCAAGTTGCACCGTTAGTGGTGAGATTACAGGAGCAATTGAAACTGGATTTTTAGTGTTATTGGGAATTGAGGATGCCGATACTTTAGAAGATCTGGATTGGTTAGCACAGAAAATTATCGGCATGCGTGTTTTTGGTGATGAAAATGGCATGATGAACAAAGCACTTGCCGACGTGAGCGGAGATATTTTACTGATCAGCCAGTTTACATTATTCGCCGCAACCAAAAAAGGGAACCGTCCAGGTTTTACAAGGGCCGCGCGGCCAGATGTAGCCATTCCGCTATATGAGAAAATGATCGAAAAACTATCAGCTTTATTGGGTAAAAAAGTAAAAACCGGAATTTTTGGTGCCGATATGAAAATAGCTTTGTTAAATGATGGTCCGGTTACGATTTTGATTGATACAAAAAATAAGGAATAATTTTGAACATTATGGCGTAACTTATTAAGCCTTGAATGGTCAAAAAACAATATTAATTTATTCCAAAACTTTTAACCTAAGCGAATATGAAGGATAAAAACCCGAGCCGTTTAACTGAATATGGTTGTCTGGTAATTTTTTTAGGGCTAAAACTAATTTTATCTTTTGTATTGGTTAATTCGGTTTACGAATTACAACGTGATGAATTCCTGCATTTAGATCAGGCCAACCACTTAGCTGCAGGTTTTACCTCAGTTCCGCCTCTAACCTCGCTTTTTTCATGGCTGATTAAAGCTTTTGGCAATGGTATTTTTATGGTAAAACTCGTGCCTGCATTAATGGGGGCCATAACCATATTGTATTGCTGGAAAATTGTCGATTTTTTAAAAGGGAATTTATTGGCCAAATGTTTGGTTGCCGTAGCCTGTATATGTTCTTCTCTGCTTAGGCTAAATACCCTTTACCAGCCCAACTCTTTCGATGTTTTATCGTGGACTGCGATATTCTATTATTTGCTGAGATATTTCGATCAAAAAGAAACCAAATATCTGTATGCTTTTGCTGTTTCTGTGGCTTTGGGGTTTCTAAACAAGTATAATGTCCTTTTTCTGGTTATTGGATTGTTACCAGCCATTATTATTTCCTCAAATCGAAAAATATTTGCTGATAAACACCTTTACCTATCAGTTTTACTGGCGCTTTTAATTATTTTCCCCAATATAATCTGGCAGATTAACCATGACTTCCCTGTATTAACCCACATGAAACTTTTGCGGGCCACGCAATTGGTGCATGTAAACCGGATCGATTTTTTTATCGGGCAGTTTCTCTTTTTTATCAATTCAATTTTTATCCTTCTGGCAGGCATCGGAAGTTTGATTTTTTATAAAGATTTCAGAAAATACAGCTGGATTATTTTGACCTACATCATTACCCTAATCGTATTTAGCTATTTTAAAGCAAAAGATTATTATGCCCTGGGTTTATACCCGGTTTTATTGGCTTTTGGTACTGTTTATTTAAGTCGGGTTTTAGCGAAGAAACCTATACTAACGGGCTTGCTATTCGCTTTTAATATAGGTACGTTTATTTACCTGTTACCGCTTTTGATGCCAGTTTATAGTCCTGACGAAATTATTGCGCACCATAAAAGGTTCGAGCGGGTAGGGGCATTGCGCTGGGAAGATGGAAAAAATCACGAGTTGCCACAGGATTATGCCGATATGCAGGGCTGGAAAGAATTAGCAGCACTTGTTGATTCCGCTTATGGAAAAGTTAAAGATAAATCTACTCTGTTGATACGTGCCGATAACTATGGGCAGGCCGGAGCAATCAATTATTATTCAAAATATAAAAATATCAATGCGGTATCGTACAATGCCGATTACCTGTATTGGTTTAACATGGATAAGCCGGTTAAAGATTTAATTTTAATAGAATGGGCTGGTGATGAAGACCCTCAAAGGAAGAGAGAGCAACCATTATTTGATAAAATTACTAAAATTGGCGAATTGAAAAATCCTTATGCCAGAGAAAAAGGTGCGGCAGTTTTTTTACTGGAAGGCGCAAAAAAAGAAGTTACAGGTATCATAAAATCAGAAATAGAAGAAGAAAAAAATGACCATTAACGAAGCACAGGAAACGGTAGACCGTTGGATTAAAACTACAGGTATCCGTTATTTTAATGAATTAACCAACACCGCCATTTTAATGGAAGAAGTTGGGGAGGTTGCACGGATTATGGCCCGTAAATACGGCGAACAGTCGTTTAAAAAGAGTGATGAAGCCGTAAACCTGGCCGATGAAATGGCCGATGTAATGTTTGTATTAATCTGTCTGGCAAATCAAACGGGTATCAATCTTACCGATGCTTTAGAAAAGAACCTGGAGAAAAAGAGTATTCGAGATGCCGACAGGCATAAGAATAACGAAAAGCTTAAATAAGTCCGAAGTCTAAGCGACGAACTCCATCAAACTTCTATAGGCTACAAAACGGTTTTTAAACTTTTCGTTTAATTCGGCTTGTAAAGCTGGTGCAAATGTTTCCTGGTATTTGTTGTAGTTATCTAATGTTTCTACAACGTACTGTGTACAGTAAGTAACCCCTTCATTAGGTGAATCAACAACTTTTAATAAACGGTTAGAAACAAACAGACCTGTTGCCATCACTTCAGGGATGTGAATATCCTGCATCCATTGTAACCATTCTTCGGCTGCTGCATCTTCGAGGATGAGCGTAACATTATATAAAAACATGCAACAAAGGTAAATAATATATAAATGTTAAAAAATTGAGTAAAGCAGATTTTATTCTTCAAATGTTATTATCCAGTTAAATTCATGGTACCTTTTATTTAGTGATACAAAATAACGCCACTCAAAAACAGATAACTCCACATGCAATATATTTACATGGGCTAATCACCTTGCCAAGGTTTTAATTTTAGTAGGATAATTGCTTCATTTTGTTGTTAATGTTAACTATCATTGTAATGGAAGCATAAGTTATCTGCAGTATCATAATGATTACCATCACCACATCTTTAACTAAAGATCTTCAAGGAATTCTTGAACTTCAAAAGCAAAACCTAAAGCAGGATTTAACACCAGAGCAAATTAAAGCGCAAGGCTTTGTTACGGTTTCGCACTCGCTTGATGATCTGGAAAAAATGCATCAGCATGAACCCAATATTATTGCAAAAGATGGTGAATTGCTTGTTGCTTATGTGTTGGCCATGACCGAACAATCTAAAAATGACATTCCAAGACTGGTTGAAATGTACGAAAGTTTCGATCACATCATGTATCAGGGGAAATCCATTTCTAATTATCATTATATTGTAGTTGGGCAGGTTTGCGTAGCGCACGATTACAGAGGGAAAGGCTTATTTGATAAATGCTACAATGTCTATAAAGATTACTTTAAAAAGAAGTACGATTTCGCCATCACCGAAATTGCCAGTATTAATTTAAGATCGATGAATGCACACAAGCGTATCGGATTTGAAGTGATTTATACTTATACAGATAGTAGCGATGTAGAATGGAATGTAGTGGTTTGGGATTGGAAACACTAATAGAGATAGGTGTTGGCGTTCATTAACCATTACAAATGAACCAATGACTAATGAACCACTGAACTAACTAAACCCCATCTCCCCTTAAATTCCTGAATCTTTTTCTGGCCTCAGCGCTGAACATGCTTCCGGGATAATCTGTAATTAATTTCTGGAAATATATTTTCGCTTGTGCAATATCGTTCAGTTTCTTTTCGTACAGATCACCCAGTGTAAATAGTGCATCATCTGTCCAGATTCCTTCTTTAAAATCTTCGGTTACTTTTTTAAGGATATCAGCAGCTTTTTGAAAATCGTTCGCTTTAATAAAAATTCGCGCTTTACTCATCATTATTGCATCAGTTAAGCTATTTTGAGGATAGGCAATTGCAATGCTATCCATTTTTTTTACCGCTTTTTCGGGTAGATTTCTAAATAAAAGCATTTCTGCATCAGCATACATTTTTAAGGCGTTGCTATCAGCTGGTGTTTGGATATTATCGCTAATCAATAAACTCAGGTTTAATGCATCATTGGCAATCAGTTGTGAAGTAGCGGCCTTTAAAACCAAACACTGACCATTGCTGTATTCGAAATTGCCCTGATAAAAGGAGAGTTTGGCGCTGCGGAAACGGGCTTCGTTGCCTACAGGCTGACCTTCGAACTGTTTGCTTACCTGCTCGTACACTAAAAAAGCTTCCCAGGGTTGGTTGGTTAAAATGTAAATGTCGCCTAAATCGAGTTTTAGCTGGCCTAAGTCCTGATCGTTAATCCCAGGCATTTTTATTGCTTCTTCCAGTTCTTTTTCAGCACTGCCAGGTTGATTTAAATAATAAGCCTGCAAGTTTGCCAGTTTTTTAATGGCAAAAAGTGTGTTCCTGTTCTTGCCGTTTTCGCTTAACAATGCCTGATAATCTTTCGCCAGAAGATCAAGATCCGCGACTGTATATTTCCCTGTAGTACGTAAGTTATACCTGGTATTCAGCATTTCTATTTTTGAAGGAAGATAATACTGATTATCTTTCCCTTTGGTTAGCAGATAGTCGTAGGCTTTAATCGCTGTTTCATAAGCGCCATTATCAACAAAGGTATAAATGGCGTTAAATAGGGTACCCCCGTCAGCTTTGGTACGTTTATCGTATGCGATAAGCTGGCGCAGGGCCATGTCAAATTCCTGTTGTTGAATATAGTTCCAGGTAAGTAACTGGATATAAATTTCAGCATCAGGCTCTTTCTGTACTTTTTTTAAAATAGCTGTCTGAAAAATTTGATAATCGTTTTTATCTTCAAAAATAGAAGATAGTACAGCTTCTGCCTGTGGTAAAAGCTGTGGCATTGCTGCAAGTACATCAAGATACTCTTGCATGAGCATGGGCTTATCTTTTTTGAAACGATAAATATTCAACAGTTCGAAAGTGAAAGCCTGCTCGTTACCCAGCAATTTTCGTCCTTGTTTAAAGGTTTGAACAGCAAAATCATAATTTTCGAAGCGATAAAAATTGTTGGCCAGGTTTCTAATCCTAAATTCTTCTTTTGGGAGTTTCGCAATTACTTCATTAAAAATTTTATTGGCCGCCTGTACATCACCTTTTTCCTGGTAAAGTTTGCCCAGGGCTATGGGATAAAGCTCGCTTTGTGGATTTTTTTTAATTTCCCTTTTAACCACTTTCTCTGCTACATCATAACGTTTCAATTTTAACAAGGCATTAAAGTAAATATCGAAATAAGCTTCGTTATTGGGGATAGCATAAAGTTTTTCGAGCAGCACTACTGCTTTTTCATATTCTCCATCCTGATAATATTGAATAGCCAGACTACTCTCATCTGGTGCAACCTGCTGATTGGGACGAAAGATCTGCGCATTGGCCCCAAGCGATAGAAATAAGACTGCGATGAAAAACAAGCGGTTCATAAATCCTAAATTATAAGTTTTAAATGTAACATTTTAATACTTCTTTCGCCAAACCGCCAATTGATATTAAACGTATTTTAAATGTTACCTGTATTTTATTTTGTAGATATTTTATAAATACTAAATTGAACCACGACTTATTATTGATTGCATAAGGTAACATTGTTGGTGTAAATCGGGGTTAAGTAGTTGTGATGCTTATTTTTGCCATCCCATAAAGAATTTATTTATGCTAAAAAGGATTTTTCTCTTGTTAATGGTTGCATTGATTTGCGCTTGTAAAGGCACAAACCATGATACTATTCCTGTAGACGATTTTTTTAAAACACAGGATAAAGCCTACTATCGCATTTCTCCAGATGGGAAAAGTTTATCTTATTTAAAGCTTCATGATAAAAAACTTGATCTTTTTGCAGAAGATCTTGCCACCGGAAATAGCATTCAGTTAACCCATCTGAATGGGAAGAATATCAGTTTCCATTTCTGGACCAGCAACAATGAATTAATTTATTATACCGAGGATGGATCTAAAGAACGCAGGTCTGATATTTTTGTGATCAATAAAGATGGGAGCAAGCAGGTGCAGTTGAGTGCCAATGAGAAAAACAGGCTGAGGGTGATAGAGGATCAGCTGATTGATGATAAGTATATTATTGTAGCTTCCAATAAACGCGATTCGACCGTTTTTGATGTATACCGCTTAAACGTGCGTGATGGAAAAATGGAGATCGCTGCAAAAAATCCTGGTAATATTACTAAATGGATGACCGATAGTAAAGGTGTTCTTAAAATTGCCATTGCCAGCGATGGAGTGAACGAAACCTTGCTGTACCGCGATAAGGAAAATCAGGCTTTTGCACCCGTAATTACCAATAATTTCGAAACTACTTTTCAGCCAATTGCATTTTCAGAAGATCAACCGAATGTACTTTATGCGATCTCAAGCGTTAACCGCGATAAAAATGCACTGGTAGCGCTTGATTTAAAAAACGGTAAAGAAAAACAGGTTCTTTTTGCAAACGATACCTTAAACGTGGTAGATGCAACCTACTCCCGCTTCCGGAAAAAAATGCTTTTTGCAACCTGCGAAACCTGGAAAAGAGAAAAATTTTACCTTGATGACAGTACAAAAGTAGCTTACTCAAGGATTGATAAACTTTTACCCGGTACTGAATGGGTAATTATGGATAGGGATAAAACGGATAAAGTTTTTGTGATACGCACCTTTACCGATAAAAATCCTGGTTCTTATTATTTGTATACGGCCGCTGACAAAAGACTTAAAAAGCTTACTGATGTGAGTCCTTCCATTAAACCGGAAGATATGAATGCCATGAAGCCAATCAGTTTCAAAAGCCGCGATGGTTTAACCATTAATGGCTATTTAACCCTGCCTAAAAATAAAAAGGCCGTTAACTTACCTGTGGTTGTGCTGCCACACAATGGTCCTAAATCGAGAAATAGCTGGGGCTACAATGCTGAAGTACAGTTTTTAGCTAACAGAGGCTATGCCGTTCTGCAGGTAAATTACCGCGGTTCTACCGGTTATGGAAAATCATTTTATGCTGCAGGTTTTAAACAATGGAGCGATAAAATACAGGAGGATGTTAACGACGGTGTTAAATGGCTGGTTACAGAAAAAATTGCTAATCCTAAAAAAATTGCCATTTACGGTAATGGTTTTGGGGGCTATATTGCTTTGAATTGTTTGTATAAAAATCCCGATCTTTATAAATGTGGCGGATCAAATTCTGGCGTGATTAACCTTTTTAGTTACCTGAAAACTTTTCCTCCGTTTTTAAAGGCCAAATTACAGATGTACTATGAAATTGTAGGCAATCCGATAACCGAAACCGATTATATGCGTTTTGCTTCACCTGTTTTTCATGCAGACCGGTTTAAATCTCCTGTTTTTATTGCCCAAAACCCTAAAGACCCAAGTGTTAATGTAGCAGAAGGCGTACAGTTTATCAAAGAACTTAAAAAAAGGAATGTTCAGGTTACTTATATCGAAAAAGAGGAAGGCCCTGATCCTGTAGTGCGCCAACAAAGCAGAACGGCTTTGTACAAAGCCCTGGAAGAGTTTTTAAAAGAAAATCTAGGTAAGAAATAGGTATGGCCTTAGATAAGAAAAGCAGTTACCGTAAAAATTTCTCCTTAGGGGTAACCTTCATTGTACTCATCTCCATTCTTTTTATCCTATCGCTTTTTCTTGCGTTCAACTATAGCAAAAAATCGATAGAGAATGATTTTGTTTCCGAAAAGGTAAATGTGCTGGAACAGAGTATTAAGCCTTATAATGATTTTTTCCAGAATAAAATGCCTGAGATTTCTTATTACAATGGCTATCTGGATTCTTCCACTGCAGCAAAATTTGTAGATACTGTGATGTTAAAATATCCTTTTATCTCGAAGGTTACTTTTTACGATACAGAAGTAAAGAACATTCCTGTTAAAGATGGGATCAATGCAAATCACCTGGGTATTGGTCCAAAAGCTATTTTCCAGTTTGGGAAAGGGGTAAAGCCCGATTCGGTAAAGTTGTATTCAGAAGATGATACTAGATCTTTTAATGTGGGAAGTGATTTTAATGCAATCGCGATTAAACTTGCTACTTTTGTGGAGGATCTTGATACCGTATCAGTACCTACACAAGAAGAACTGTTTACCAACTTTTCTATTGTTAATTCTAATGAAAATAAAATCACTTACTTAAATATTCCCCGACGTGAAGATTTAAGGGTTTATAAAGAGATGATCAGGCGGAAGTTAAATCCGGCACCTGTTTATCAACAGGATGTACTGGTTTTTAATCTTGATGCGCATAAAATTAAAATCATCAATACCAGACCATTGTTGTACCAAACGATCAGGATTGAACCCCTAACGTATGATCCGATTGATACCTCAGACGAAAATATTAATACAGAAATAGCGCTGCCGGGTGCATTTTCTGATTTCAAGTTATACCTCATTTCATCAAAATCTTATATCAAGAAAGAAATTTTTATTTACTTCATGCCAATTGCCCTGGTGCTATTGCTGGTATATGGGGTGCTTTTATTGGTTGCTTTTTTGATTTACCGTAATCTGAACATCAATAGTAAAATGTTTAAGTTGCAGTACGATTTTGTGAATAACCTAACGCATGAGTTTAAAACACCCGTTAGCGTAATTAAGATTGCAGGAAACAACATTAAAAGTGCTGCCACATTAAGCCAAAAGGAGCAGCAGCTCTATGGTAAGATACTGGACGAAGAAGCCGATAAACTGAATGGTTTAATGAATAAATTACTGGCCTTTACGCAAATTGAAAATAAGGCCATTAAATTGAACCAGGAAGAAGTTAATATTGTTGATTTTATTGAAAGTACGATCGAATCGCATACGTTAAAACACCCCGATTTTAAAATAACATACGAGGTGGTTGGCTTTAAAACCTTTATCACCGACCCGGTGTTATTAGGGAGTTTGTTCGATAACCTGGCAGAGAATGCCTACAAATATTCAAAACCAGAACAGAAAAAATTACACATCAGTGCAAAACTGATTAAAGGGGTACTGGTTTTCAGGTTTGCCGATAAAGGGATAGGCATCGCATCGTCAGAATTAAACAATATATTTAAGAAGTTTTTCAGGATACAGAATGAATATAACCAAATGGGTAGCGTAGGTCTGGGTTTGGCATTTTGCAAAGAACTGGTTAACTTTATGGAGGGAGAAATCTCTGTAAAAAGTAAAGTAGGGAGCGGTACGGAGTTTAAAATCGTGCTGCCATACAATAGTTAAATTTTAGAGGTTGAAAAGTTAAAGGTTGGAAGGTTGTGAAGTTGAATTAACCTTCAAGCATGGCAACATTTCAATATTACAATATAAACACACATAAATGTCTAAAGAAGTAAAAATATTAATCGTAGAAGATGATGAAAATCTTCGCTTTCTGGTCGCCCACCGTTTAAAGGCTGAAGGTTATACTATGCTTGAAGCAAATGATGGCGAAGCTGGTGAAAGAATGATTTTAGCCGATCAGCCTGATATTGTTTTATTAGATTGGATGATGCCTGGCAAACAGGGTGCAGAGGTTTGTGAGAATGTGCGCAAGCAAGGTTTCGAAAACCTGGTGATTATGATGACCGCAAAGGCTCAGGATGTAGATAAAATTGATGCTTATAATTTTGGTGCATCTGATTACATCACCAAGCCATTTAATATGGATGTTTTGGTAGCCATGTTAGAGAGCAAGGTGAAATTTATTGTAAATAAAGATTCTGCCGAAATTCATCGTTTTGGCAATATGGAACATCATCCTAACATCCATACATTGTTTAGGGATGGAAAAAAGATCGAATTAACGATATTGGAAAACCGCATCCTCCTTTATTTCCTGCGCAACCCGGGCAAAGTAATCAACCGTGATGAACTAATGTTGGTGGTGTGGGGCTACAACTCTGATGTGAACACCAGAACGCTTGATATGCATATTGTGCGCTTGCGTAAGAAAATAGAATTGAACCCTGATAATCCGCAGTTGTTACAGACTGTTAGGGGGGTAGGTTATCGCTTTAACGCGGGATAAGAAAAAGATTGAATGATTGAGTTTTGAATGAGAGAATGTTTAGGCGTCATACCAAAATATTCAATCATTCACTCATTCGAAATTCAATCATTTTTAGTCTAAGCTCTTTTCAAAGTAAAAATAGTTATCTCTGGTAAAATCCCAACCCTGCCCGGATAACCCAGGAAACCGTAGCCAACGTTAACGTAAAGCTGTTGTTTTTGCTCCTGATATAAACCTGCCCATTCTTTGTAAATGTATTGCACCGGGCTCCATTGATATTCTTTTAAACGAACACCAAATTGCATGCCGTGCGTGTGGCCACTGAACATGGCGTCGATTTGCGGGTACTTCTGCAAAACCTCTCCGCGCCAGTGTGATGGGTCGTGACTAAGCAAAAGTTTAACAGGTAAATCATCCGTATTTTGAACGGCAAGTTCCATTTTTCCATATTTAGGAAACCGGCCCATTCCCCAGTTTTCGATACCTAAAATCCCGATTTCTTCTCCGTCAACCTTCAGTCTGCGGTTTTCGTTCATCAATAAGTCGTAACCCATTATTTTGTGGACATCAACCATATCTTTCAGGTTTTTTACTTTAGCTGGCGATGATTCCTTCCCAAAATAATAATCACCATAATCGTGGTTGCCTAATGATGAATATACACCGAGTGGCGCTTTTACTTTCGAAAATATATTCTGGTAATCCCTTACTTCGTTGGTGAGGTTGTTTACTAAATCGCCGGTAAAAAAGATAAAATCAGGCTTTTCTCCCAATAACATTTCCACACCGCCTTTTACTGCAGTTTTGTTGTAGAAACTGCCCGAATGAATGTCAGAAATTTGCCCCATAGTAATGCCGTCAAATGCCTTTGGCAGATTAGGAAGAATTAAGTTAACTCTTCTCACCTGGTAATCATAAGCACCAGAAATAATGCCCCAGCTTAAAGAGGTTAAAGGAACGGCAGCGGCAACTAAGCCTGCTTTTACCAAAAATTGTGAACGTGATATGGGTTCTGCCTCGCTAATTGGCTGATCTTCTATGATTTGTTTTTTTCTGAAAAGTTTGATGAATAATCTTCGTAAATCATCCAGAATCAGAAATGGCAGCATCGCCATTTTACAGGCTACTGTTAAAAAGAAAGCGACTAGAATGATGGCTCTAAGCGTAAGGAAAAGATTAAGGTAAATTCCTGCGAAAACGCCAATAATCAACAATGCGCTATATGTCCAGTAGGCAATGCCAAATGCTTTTTTTGTGCCAGGTTTCCATTTTTTAAAAACAGCAATTATGGCTTTAAAGCAGTAAATATCAAATGCAATAATAAAAATGCAGGCGGCAATAATAAAAGGTAATCTTCCCATTATATATTTGGGTTTGTAAATAAAAAAGCTTCGACAGATTCTTCTTTAGTGGAAGAATTTGTCAAAGCTAATCAAATTAGAGAAATTCAATATTATCTGAAATCGTCTTCATCCTCTTCTTCGTCAAATTCGGCATTAAATAAACTGCCAAACATATCCGAAAAGCCGAAGCCACCATTCAAAAAGTTTTTGCTTAGTTGTGAATATTCGGCTAAACCATGTAATACAAATTCCATTAAGAGCAGCGTTTGATTTTCGCTTAATTTAGGATGAAACTTCTTTACCAGATCATATAAGCCTGGTACCAGCATCAATGCCTTTTTATATTGCGAATTGGTTAAAGTATCCGTAACATCAACATTATTATCTTCGGTAAACCATTCTGTTACTTCAGTATAAGGATTTGCCGTTTTACTTTTCTTTGCCTTTTCAGGGTCGGGGAAATAACGTGCAAATAACGTTTTAACTGCCTTGCCTATTAAGGTTGTTGCTACGTGCGCTGGTCCTTCAAGTTCTCCCTCGTACACCAATTCTATTTTACCCGTTATAGCCGGGATAATTCCTGCAAGATCAGATAAACGTACAAAAGTATTTTTCTCGCCTGAGATCAGCATTCTTCTCTCGGCGGTGCTGATTAAATTTTCATAAGCAGAGATCGTTAATCTTGCCGATACACCTGATTTTTGGTCGATATATTCACTTTTACGTGCTTCGAAAGCAATCTGCTCTATCAAATCTTTTACCAACCCATCAGCCTCGATATTGGCTTTCTGGTCAGCCGTTAATTTGGCTTCCTGGAAGGTGATTTTGCGCGAAATTTCGACCGTCTTTGGGTAGTGGGTTAAAATCTGACTTTCAATCCTATCTTTTAGCGGCGTAACAATACTTCCACGGTTGGTATAATCCTCAGGGTTTGCTGTAAATACAAACTGGATATCCAAAGGCAAACGCAATTTGAAACCGCGGATCTGGATATCTTTTTCCTGTAACATATTAAATAATGCCACCTGGATTCGTGCTTGTAAATCTGGAAGCTCATTAATTACGAAAATGCTGCGGTGTGCACGTGGAATTAAACCAAAGTGGATTACACGTTCATCATTATAGGTTAACTTTAGGGTAGCGGCCTTTATGGGGTCAACATCTCCAATTAAATCGGCAACCGTAACATCTGGTGTTGCCAGTTTTTCAGTATACCTTTCGCTGCGGTGCAACCAGGCAATTTCGGTGTCGTCACCTTTTGTGGCAATTTCGTTTTTAGCATACCATGAAATTGGGTTCAACGGATCATCAAAAATTTCACTTCCGGCAACATATGGTACATATTCGTCCAGTAAGTTTACCATTAAACGGGCAATACGTGTTTTTGCCTGTCCGCGTAAGCCCAAAAGTAAAATATTATGACGCGATAAAATGGCCGTTTGTAGCTCAGGAATTACCGTTTCATCATAACCAATAATGCCTTCGAATTCTGTTTTTTTATCACGCAGGACTTTAATCAGATTTTCTCTGAGCTCTTCTTTTACCGATCTTGATTTATATCCTGTAGTTTTTAATTCGCCTAATGTTTTTTCTTGCATTTTTTTTTATTTATCTGAAAGTCCGAAAAGTCTGAGGTCCGAGGCTTGGATAATTAGCGATTGCACTATATCTTCCGACTTCGGACTAAAGAATTTCGACTATTTTACAGTTTTTCTTCTATTTTTAATGTAATCTTCAAAGATGTACTCTCCCAAGCCATTTAACGAGCTATAAAAAGCCCTGCCACCATTAATTTCTGTAAACTGGCGCACAAACTGTTGCAGGTAAGGGTCTTTCGCAATCATAAATGTCGTAATTGGAATCTTTAAACGCTTACATTGCGCCGCCATGTTCAGGGTTTTGTTAATTACCTTTCTATCCAAACCCATACTGTTTTTATAGTATTTGCCATTTTCCTTTAAACAGGTTGGTTTTCCGTCCGTAATCATGAAAATCTGTTTATTATGGGTTTTTCTTCTGCGGAGTAAATCTGCAGCCAATTCTAATCCTGCATAAGTATTGGTGTGGTAAGGGCCAACCTGTAAATAAGGCAGGTCTTTAACACTAATCGGCCAGGCGTCATTTCCGAAAACTACAATATCTAAAGTATCTTTAGGATACTTCGTTTTAATCAGCTCGGCTAAAGCCATGGCAACCTTTTTTGCTGGGGTAATGCGGTCTTCGCCATATAATATCATGGAATGCGAAATGTCTATCATCAATACCGTAGAAGTTAAAGTTTTAAAATCCTTTTCCTCTACCTCCAAATCTCTGTCGGTTAATGTGAAATCGCCTATTCCATGGTTTATTTGAGCATTTTGGATAGAGGCTGTCATATCAATTTGGTCTAAACTATCGCCAAAACTATACTCCCGCCTATCCGCATTTTTCTCTTCGCCAATACCAGATTGGTTACTGTTGTGGTTACCGCGACCAGATTTTTTCAGTTTGCCAAAAATTTCGTCTAGGGCAGACTTGCGGATGGTCTGCTCGGTTTTGGCCGTAATTTTAAACTCTCCGGATTGATTGTCTTCCGTAAGATAACCTTTGTCTTTAAGATCGTCTATAAAATTACCGATGCCATAATCATTATTGGTTAATTTATATTGTTTGTCGAGCTCGTTCAGCCAGCTTAAAGCCTCCGCCGCATCTCCGGCTGTATAATTCAGCAGTTCGCTGAATAATTTCAGCAACTCATCAAACCCACCCTTTGGCGCGTCGCCCGGCTTATAATCAGAAAAACGAAAACCTCTCATGTGCTTATATTAACGATTTATCGAAGATAAAAGTTTCGATTTGCATTAATTTAAGCGCGGTGTCATATTTGGTGCGACGCAAAGACCTCGCAGGTTTTTAAAACCTGCGAGGTCTAAACTAAAAATTGCCAGCTGATCTGACCTTTTTCAAAAACCTAAAGATCTTATCCCAGCGCCATGTGGTAAATCTTTTTATTATATTCAGGATTTGCACCAGGCTGCGATGCTACAAATGCGCCAACTTTGCAGGCATTATCCAAAGTGGTTTCCATGGGGTAACCTTGCAGGTAGCAGGCAATAAATGTGGCTAAAAAGGCATCTCCTGCACCAACAGTATCGGCCACCTGTACCTTGTAACCAGGGTGTTTAAACAGTTTGCCTTCTTTTAAAACACAAGCACCTTTATCACCTAATGTCAGGCAGATGATTTCAATATTGAACTGACTGGAAAGCTGTTTTAACAACTGTTCATCAGTATTTCCCGTTAAACCGAACGATTCTTTTACCCAAACAATTTCATCCTCGTTTATTTTCAGGATATCTGCTTTTGCTAAAAGTTCTCCAATTAATTCTTTTGAATAAAAAGGAGCCCGGAGGTTGATGTCGAATATTTTAGTCTTGGCATTTTCTAAAAGTGTCAGAATGGTTTTTTTAGATTTTTCTTCCCTGCAGGTTAAACTACAATATACCAATGCATCTGCCTGTTTTACAGCTGATGTATTTTCCTCGGTGATTTTGATCTCATCCCAAGCCACGGGTTGTTTAATGGTATAAGTAGCCTGATGATTTTCGTCCAGCTGTACCACAACTGTACTGGTTGGTAATTCATGGTTAACTTGAATCAAATCTGTTGCAAAATGATTGCCGGCTAGAAAATTGAATAGTTCCTTGCCGTTTTCATCATTTCCTATGGCACTAATAAAGCGGCTCTCTATCCCTTGTTTGTGTAAATTAAGCGCAACGTTCATGCTCGAGCCGCCAGCTTTTTTGCCGTCTGGAAAAACATCCCAGAGTATTTCGCCAATTGTGATTACTTTGTTTTGCATAGAAGATTTATAGATATGTAAATAAAGAATTTTTACGCATTGAACAAAATAATTTGTTTCATATCTTTAAATTTTACCTCAACTCAATTAATCATGAAAAAAATACTTCTAATTGCATTGTTTTTAGCTTCCTTTAGCGCTTTTGCTCAAAATGCGAAAGATAAACAGGCCATACTTAATTTGCTCGAAAAGCAACGTACAGACTGGAACAAAGGTGATGTTGAAGCTTTTATGCAGGGCTATGAAAAATCAGATAGTTTACTTTTTGTAGGTAAAAGCGGACCAACTTATGGCTGGCAAAAAACGCTTGATAATTATAAAAAAGGCTACCCGGATAAATCGGCAATGGGTTTTTTAGTATTTGGAATTAAAAAAGTCGATTTTTTAAATCCTGATCTGGCTTTTGTATTAGGCAGCTGGAATGTTAAACGCGAAAAAGACGAACTTAAAGGTTATTTTACCCTCTTAATTAAAAAGATTAAAGGCGAATGGAAAGTAGTTGCCGATCATAGCAGCTAAGGATGGATAATGTTGGATGGGAAATGGATGAGGGAGACAAAGTTGTGTTGGTAACGAATTTCCCCCTCGTGTCATCGTTTGGAATAATAATCAAAGCTCTTGCCTGAAAAATGGGGGGTGACGTTTAGTGCCTGCTGCATACTATTAGATTTATACTGTGCACATGGCAAGACTCAGGTGAACTAAGGTGGCTCAGGTGGTCATAAAATAAAGGCTCCGTTATTTAATTAACCACCTCAGGCATCTGAGAACATCTAAGTTATTAAATTCCTTTTGCAGGGCAGGGCGTAAAATTTACCATTTAAATTATATAAGAACATGTAATCTTATGTGACCTTAAATGTCTTATATGGTAAAAAAACACCTAAAATTTCAGCTTTTTAAATGAATTCATTATAAGCGGAGTGCATCTTGTACCGATTTAAGTATCTATTTTTTAGTTATAGTATGCTTACCTGTTTTATAGGTTACATTGGTAACGAAGTGGAGAACCGGAAGGCTCAGCGAAGCTAAATCTGTTTATATAGATCTCTCCATTCCACTGTGTTCCATCCGATAGCTAGCTATTGGATGGAGATGACGTCGTTTTTTATTAAGGTCTTTAAAAGTTAGGCGATGATGAATTTATTCACCCAGCTTAAAATCCTTATAATAATAATCTTTATCTGCATCTGTTAACTGGCGGATTACCCTACATGGGTTTCCTGCAGCAAAAACATTATCGGGAATGTTCCTTGTAACCACACTTCCTGATCCGATAACCACATTCGATCCGATTTTTACGCCTGGGTTAATCACTACGTTCCCACCGATCCAAACACTGTTGCCTATGGTAACTTCTTGTGCCCATTCATATTCCTGATCTCTTAAATGCGCATGCATTGGATGTCCGGCAGTATAAATGGCTACATTTGGTGCAATAAAAACGCTGTTACCAATACTTACCTTTGCACAATCTAAAATAACAAGGTTAAAGTTTGCATAAAAGTTATCGCCAATTTCGATATTGTAGCCATAATCACATCTGAACGGCGGTTCTACATAAAACATTCTTTCTGTTTTTCCGAACAACCTTTTTAATAATTCTTTTCGCTGCTTGATAAATTTTGGGGCAAGGTTATTAAACTCGAAAACAATTTCACGTGCTTTTAATCTTTCTTTCGAAAGTTCTTCGCCTCCAGCCTGATAAGCTTTGCCTGCCAGCATTTTTTGTTTTTCAGTAAGTATATTGGTATCCATTCGTAATCTGATTTTTAATTTGCACTATGATTCGCAATAATAACAAAAAACGGGGCTATCGTTACCAATGCCCCGTTGTATTTTAACTTTTTTAGTAATTTTTATGGTCTGCCTTTAGCTAAAGCCTTTTCAGCTATTTTAACAGCTTTTTTCTCTCTCCAATGGGCGTATTTTTCTTTGAAAGTCATTTTAATCAAACTGTCAATTGCACCATGTGTAAATAAGCTCCAAACGCTGGCTACCTTACGTGTAATTGATTGGTCCCAAGCCCTTAAGCTAAGTGAGAATGAACCATCAAGATATTTCATCCAGTGCCACATTCCGGTTGGCATAAATAAAGTATCGCCATGCTCTAAGAAAACTTCATAACCTTCAACACCATTCAGTGCCGGAAATTTTTCGAAATCAGGGTTGGCCACATCGTAATCTTCCAGAGCGTAAGTCGCATTTGGTAAGCAGTACAACCTGTCTTTCCATTTATTATCGAATAAAACAATATGTTTCCTGCCGCCGAAGTGTGTATGGAAAATATGTGGTAAATCGATATCGTAATGTAAGAACGTTACCGAGTTAGAACCACCAAAAAACATCGCAGGCATACTTTCAATAAAGCCACCCATTAAATCTTTAGGGATTTTTACATCATTGATTAAGCTAGGTACTTTTTTAAACAGGTTAAAAAAGAATATACGCAGTTCGGTTGGCTCACGTTTAATTAAGTCAAGGTAATCCCCAAATTTCATGTGGGCCGTAGCGGCGTTAATTGGTTTTGACGGGTCGGCTTTGGAGTTGTCGTAAAGTGGAACTTCAAGCTCGCCACCAATTTCTTTTAGATATTCAGTCGTCCATTTTTCTCTGGCAGGCCAATCTTTAGTTAGGCCTTTGATTACTAACGGACGTTTGGTTTTCAGATAATTTTTCTTAAAATCTTCGGGAGTGATGCTCTCAACGATATCAACAGGTTTTAAAATGAAACTCATGCGCTTAAAATCGGTTATTTGTGCCGAACAACAAATGTGTAAATTTTATTTTACAAAATTGATGTTAACAGGTAAATGTGACTAAAATCACGTAATCTAAATTAGCAAATACTTAACAATTTAATAATTACGCCTCAACTTTATTTTTAACAATTTCGGTATAGGCAGCGTTCCACAAGTCGATCCTTTTTTGTAATGCCTGTTTTGCGGTTTCTTCTGCCTCGGTCCAAAAGGCTTCATCTTTTTCACAAAGCTTTTCCGTCATGGAGAGTGCTAAATGGCTATGGTGATCGCCATCCACTTCTATATGGCGCTCCAGATAATATTTAAAGATTGAAACTTTGTCAGCCTGCGTGCTATTCAAGTCATTTACCAGGCTAAAAAACATGTTTGGAATTAAATCTTCACGGCCAAAAGTAAAACTTGATGCCTGTAAATGTGTTTTTCCACTATTAATGGTTTCGAAAGTAGCATTCACAAAATCTTTTGCAGTTGCAGGTACTTCGGCAATTTCAAACGCTTCATTAAAATTTTTGCCATTTTTTAAGGCATTTAAAAAATCATTAATGGGTTTTGTATTTGCTCCGCATTGATCCATGGCATCCAAATAAAGTTCGAAATGGCTTTTAATGGCGCCACCAGCATCTACATCTGATTCTTCTCCAGCAACAATTTCATTGATCAATTGTCGTGTAACCGGATCACCAACCGGGAACCAAGGCAAGCTGGTGCAGGTAAGGTTAATCTGTAAAGCTTTAAGCAGCGACATGAAATCCCAAACTGCGAAAATATGGTGTTCCATAAAAATGCGGAGGTCTTCCAGTTCACTAATTGCCGAATAAACCTTATGGTTAATAATCTCTTGCCTAAGTGGCTCTATTTCTTTTTGGATTTTTATAATATTGGAATGCATACTTAAGTTTGGTGTATGGAGCGTTGAGTTTGGAATCCAAACCTCATCACCCAATTTAATCGTTCGCTTCTATTCTTTTTGCTGTAGGTACTTATATTGATAGTAGCTACCAAAAAGTCTGCGAATTTACGCGGTAAAATTAAGTTATACAACCTTTTATCCCGAGTAATTAATGATGAAAAATTTAGTCAATATTTTTTCTAAATTAAAAAGAGGCTTGGCTTAATCCTCTTTTTAATATAAAAACACAAACGTTCTGACTTTCGCCAGAACGTTTGTGTTGATGATAAGGATATATTTAAATGTTATTTCGGCATTAAAACAGTATCAACAACATGGATTACACCATTTTTCTGGTAAACATCTGCAATGGTTACAGTGCTCATTCCACCTTTTTCGTCTTTTAGAACTAGTTTTTTACCTTCCATCCAAGCCCAAAGTTTACCACCTTCTACTGTTGTAAGTTCGGCTTTGCCACCGCCAGCTTTAATTGCTTTTGCAATTGCTTTGCTATCCATTTTACCAGCAACAACGTGATAAGTTAAAATTTTAGTCAGGGTTGCTTTGTTTTCTGGTTTAACCAGGTTGTTTACAGTACCTGCAGGAAGTTTATCAAACGCAGCGTTTGTTGGTGCAAAAACAGTAAAAGGACCAGCACTTTTTAAAGTTTCAACTAACCCTGCAGCTTTAACTGCTGCGACCAAAGTAGTGTGGTCTTTTGAATTTACTGCATTGTCTACAATATCTTTTGTTGCATACATTGCTGCGCCACCAACCATTGGATTTTTCTGAGCGTAAACTTGTGTTGTGAATGCCATTGTAATTACGGCGAATACGGATAAGATTAAATTTTTCATTATTTCTAATTTTAAGTTTCTGTTATTTGATTCCATTTACGACGGCTTACAGATACTTGGTTTTTAGAAATGAAAATTATTATTTAAGTAACTGATTATTAGTTGTTTATTTTTTGTTTTTTTTGATTTGTAAAAATGAGATAGTGGTTCTTCGGGTAGGCGGTTCCCGTTTTTCGCTTAATCTTTTGGCTATTCTTCGACTACGCTCAGAATAACACCAAAAGTATATCGCTTCAACCGGGTTTAGTTAAGTTGGTTTTATTTCTATTCGCTTGCTTTTTGAAATCCGCGATTTACGCTTAACGCTAACCGCTTCCCTAATTCACCTTTGCCGTTCTTACTTTTTTAGAAAAAAGCTTTGGAAAAAAGCGTTTCAATAAAACCGCTCTTGTTTCTTTTCCACCAATATAAACTTCTTCTTTTTTGTTGCTGACAGCCAGTACAATTTGTTTGGCACAATCGGCAGGTGTCATCGCATTTTCATGTGCTTCGCCCATTTTGTTTAATGGCTTCCCATCTGCGGTGAGCGCATTATAGGTTACATTGGTTTTAATAAATCCTGGGCAGATAATCGTAATATCAATGTTTTTGTCGTAAACTTCTGATCGGAGCGAATCAAAATAACCATGTAATGCATGTTTAGAAGCAGCATAAGTAGAACGGAATTTTGTGCCGAATTTTCCAACCAAACTGCTGATGACGGCAATTTGTCCACCACCATTTGCAATCATTGAGGGTAAAACTGCTTTGCTCAATGCTACCGTTCCCCAAAAATTGGTATTCATAATTTGTTGTTCAGTTTCCAGGTTGGTTTCTAGGGCTAAACTTCGCTGGCTCACACCTCCGCTATTGATCAATAGATCTATCTTACCAAAAATACGGATGGCATCGGCAGCTTTGTTTTCAAGTATAGTTGTTTCGCTTAAATCGAATGGTAGAACGTGGACATTAAACGAATTTTGGCAGTTTCCTTTAACGCGGAACAATTCGTCACGGTTTCTTCCTGAAATAATCAGTTTGTTACCTGCTTTAAAATATTCATATACCAAGGCTTCACCAATACCTGATGATGCGCCTGTAATCCATACAATTTTTGACATATATTTTAATTAATTATTGAATGATTGAGTTTTGAATGAGTGAATGTTGTTTTGATCGCTAAATCAGTCATTCTCTAATTCAATCCTTCTCAATTCACTCATTCATTCCCTACAATAAATAATTCCGAAGCAATATGATCGGCAAATAATTTTCCATTCTGACTTAAACAAATCTTATCGCCATCAATCATCAGCCAGTCTTTATTTTCGAAATTTTTAAGATTATGTTTTGTCTCTTGTAAAAAATCTTTACCGAAATCGGCATTTATTTTTTGTAAATCAGTTCCCCACATGGTTCTGAGCGAAGTCATAATGTATTCATTAAACCTGTCGTTTAAGCTCAGTTCTTCAACAATTTCAGGAAGCTTGCCATGACCCAATGTTTCCATGTACAAGGCATTATTAGCAGGGTTCATATACCGGTTTTGTCCATTAAAGCCATGCGCCGATGGACCGATGCCAATATAATCTACGCCTTTCCAGTAATTGGTGTTGTGCACGGCATAGTGGTTTGGCCTAGCAAAATTTGAAATTTCGTAGTGTTCAAATCCGGCGTCAATCAGTTTATCCATTAAAATTACAAACTGAGCTGCACTTTGGTTATCGCTTACGGGTGTTTGTTTTTTGCTTTTTATGGCATGAGCTAGAGCTGTCCGGGGTTCTACCGTGAGCGCATAGGCAGAAATATGCCGAACCTCAAGCTCAATTGCCTTTTGGATATTATGCAGCCATTTTTGATCCGTTAATAAAGGATATCCGTAAATCAGATCAAGTGTTAAGTTTTCAAAACCAGCATCCTGACTTCTCCTGATGCAGTCTTCCGCTTCTTGGGCCTGGTGTGCCCTGTTCATCCAGATCAGGTCTTCATCGTAAAAAGATTGTATACCGACGCTAAAGCGGTTAACCGGTAATTGTTTTAACTCCTTTAACTTCTGCGCGGTTAAATCATCAGGATTGGTTTCGATGGTGATTTCAGCGCTTGCATCAACCGAAAAAGTGTGGTTAATGGCATCAAAAATTTTTTGCAAAGCCACCTGAGATAAAATTGAGGGAGTGCCACCACCCAAATAGATGCTTCCAACCTGACCGCTAATCCGGTCTTTTTTCATTTTTATTTCCTTACAAATAGCCTCAACCATTTCGTCAGCATATTTTAGTGAGGTGCTGAAATGAAAATCGCAATAGTGACAAGCCTTTTTACAAAAAGGAATATGAATATAGATACCGGACATTGATGCAAAGATAGCGAAGTTAAATTTTCTTTATTGTCATAAATATATGATCAGTGATTAGGGCTATAAAATTACTAATTCATAAAAAGTCAGGTAATAGCTTTACTTTTGGATTGTTTTTGTCAAGTAATAGCTTTACTTTTTAGATGCTTATTAGATGTGTAGTCATTGTTCCTAAATAAGTTCTTCATCAATCCATTTATTTTCTTTAGGTAAACCATGATTATTCGACTACTTTTGCATCCTTAAGTTTTGATTTACAGCATGCCGAAATTTATTTTCTTTTTGTTTGCATTTGTATACGCTGCTCATTTTGTAGCAGCACAAGAAATTCCTGTTCAAACTGATAGTGTAGCTGCAAATCAATACCAATATAAAAGATATAGGCCTGATTCTGCAACATTGGCCAAACAGAAGTTTGCTACTGATTCTTTAATTCGCCACACATGGGTACTTCCTGATCGTTTAATTAATAAAAGTGCACTTTTAGATACTATTGAAAAGGAATATCTTTCTCCAAAGCTGGATTTATGGGCGTGGCACAAGAAATACCAACACTTAAAGAAAAAAGCTAATCCTTACCAGTTGGGTACAAAAATCCCTAAGGGAAACGTAGGTTTGCTGGGCTTTATTTTTGGTATGCTCATTATCTTTGCGATTCTAAAAAATGCTTTTTCGAAGCAACTATCGGCAATTGTTCAATCGTTTTTCAGTAACAGGATTCTGAATAATATTAACAAAGAAGATAACCTGTTCAGTTCGTGGCCATTTTTGTTGCTTTTTGTGCAGTTTGGTTTCGTTTTTGGGATGTTCTTTTTTCTGGTTGCCCAGTGGAATGATATGTACCAGGCAAAAGATGGATTTAAATTTTTCTTTAGTATATCCGTCACTATAATTGCTTTTTATGCCCTAAAATTAATCCTCCTGCGCTTTTTAGGTTACTTATTTAATGTGCAGAAACCGGTAGGCGAATATATCTCAATTTTATACCTCAGCTACTTCAATGCCTCATTACTGTTTATTCCTTTAGTGGTTGCTTTTGCCCTATCACCACTTAAATATGGTTCAGTTTATATCGTATTGGCATTCTTGTTATTAGGCATCGTTTTTACATTTCAGCTTTTGCGGGCTGGCATAACGATACTTTCTAACAATAAGTTTTCTAAAATGCATTTATTTTTGTACTTTTGCGCCCTCGAAATATGTCCCGTCTTAATACTAATTAAAACGATAGGACTGTAGCAGGAAAAGGAAAATGCAAGAAAAGAACGACTCTAGAATCCGCAAAGTAAAAAGTATTTTGGTTACTTTACCAAAACCTGAAACAGAAAAATCTCCTTACTACGATTTGGCCAAAAAACACAACTTAAAAGTTGATTTCAGGTCTTTTATTCATGTTGAAGGTGTACCAGCAAGAGACTTTAGAAAGGATAAGATTAACCTGGCCGATTTTACGGCAGTGATTTTTACCAGCCGTAATGCTGCAGATCATTTTTTTAGAATCTGTGAAGAAATGCGTTATGAGGTGCCGGCAGAATTAAAATATTTCTGTCTTTCTGAAACCATTGCTTTGTATTTGCAAAAGTATATCCAATATAGAAAGCGTAAAATCTTTTTTGGTAAACAAACTGCAGCTGATTTAGCAGAGGTGTTAAAAAAGCATGCAAACGAAAAGTTTTTATATCCTTGTTCTGATATGGCTACCGAAGACACCATGAAGTTTTTGGAAAAAAGTGGGTATAATTTTACACCTGCAGTTTTATTTAAGACCGTAGTAAGCGATCTATCTGATTTAGCTGAAGTATTCTACGATGTTATCGCGTTTTTTAGTCCATCAAGTATTCAGTCTTTGTTTAAAAATTTCCCCGATTTTAAACAGAATAACACCCGGATTGCAGCTTTTGGAACCAATACCAGTAAAGCTTGTACCGATATGGATTTGATAGTGGATATTGCTGCGCCAACCCCAGGCGTTCCATCAATGACAATGGCCATTGAAAATTATATTAAAATATCTAATAAATAATACGATAAGCAATTTATTATAAGTCGACACATTAAATGCGTAACTTAATTGTTAATAAGAGGGTTACGCATATTGTAGGAAAACGTATCAAGTTGTTCATTTTATTTAAAATTTGTTTTTATAGATAATTTCAGTGATTTTTGATAAAATTGCTCCTAATCGTGCTATGCACACTATAAACATATGAAGAAAATCTACCTTCTAGCTATTGTAGGTATAACTGTAATTCTAGCAAGCTGTGGCCAGGGTGGTCAAGGTGAGCTGGTTGGTGCTTATAACCGAAAATTTAAAAACGATAGAATCCCATTAGGAATGGTTTATGTACCACCAGGACATACCCCGCTAGGAGGTTCGGATGAAGATATTACTTTCTCTCAGAATGGACCAAGTAAAATGGTTACCATTAGTGCATTCTTCATGGATCAGACTGAAATTTCCAATGCAGAATACCGCCAGTTTACCAACTGGGTACGCGATTCGATTGCAATTGTGATGATGGGCAATCCGCAACAATTTATGATTACCCCAAGGGGAAATGCTGCAGCTGCTTTAGGTGGAGAAAAATATATCGATTGGAAAAAGGTTGGACCAAACGGTGCCAACATTTGGCGTAATAAAGGCCGGGGAGCAGCAGCAGCCCAAGTGAGCCAACTAGACGGTATGTATTACTCAGGCTTGGATGCGCTTCCGGGCAAGAAAGAATTAGATGTTCGTAAATTCGAATATTCTTATGCTGAGTTAAATATGGAGAAAGCTGCTATTGGACATAAAGATCCAAACAGCAAGCGCCAGGATTATATTGATCGTTATACCGTTGCTATTTACCCTGATACAATGGTATGGAAAACAGATTATTCTTATTCACAAAACGATCCTATGGTACGTGGTTACTACAACCACCCTTCTTACGATAATTATCCTGTGGTTGGTGTAAGCTGGGAGCAGGCAAAAGCATTCTCTCACTGGAGAACAAGATTGTACGATGGAGTTGCTACAGCAAGAAAATTGCCAGCAGGATCAAGGTCAGACTATAGATTACCCGCTGAAACAGAATTCGAATATGCTGCAAGAGGCGGTAATACAAAAACCAAATATCCTTGGGGAGGTCCTTACATCAGGAATACAAAAGGATGTTTGCAGGCTAACTTTAAACCAGGTCGTGGTGATTATTCGAGCGATGGTGGTATTTATACCGTAGGCGTGAGATCATATTTCCCTAATGATTATGGTTTGTATAACATGGCAGGTAACGTTTCCGAATGGACTTTAACTGCATATAATAAAGGGGCTAGTCCATTATTGCATGACCTGAACCCGAACTTTACTTATGATGCTGGTGCAAACGACAGCAAATACAAAAAACGTAAAGTTGTTAAAGGCGGTTCCTGGAAAGATACAGGCTATTTTCTTCAAAACGCTGTAGCGACATACGAATATCAGGATACACAAAGGTCATATATTGGTTTCAGATGCGTTTCATCTTACCCTGGTACCGATTTAAGACGTTAAACCGAACAAAAAAAAACTAAAGAAAAACATCAAAATTTATGGCAGCAAAGAAACAACCAGGCTGGTTACACGTAGCGATTTCATGGGGAGCAAGTATTGTAATTATCGGAGCGTTATTTAAAATTCTACATATTGGTGGAATTATGGGTAACTATATGATTGGTATTGGTCTTGGTATAGAAGCGCTTTTATTCTTTTTAACAGGGTTTTTTCCACCAGAGCCAGAACCAGCATGGGAAAGAGTTTATCCTGAACTAAGAGCAGATTTTAATGGGGAATTACCAACGGCTTCAGCCAGGCCTGTTGCAGCAGTTGCTCCAGCCAATACAGCAGCTTTAGATAAAATGTTGTCTGATGCTAAAATTGGTCCGGAATTGATTGAAAGCCTGGGTGCTGGCTTGCGTACTTTTGGTGATAAGGTAGCAACGATTTCTAATGTTGCAGATGCATCTACTGCAACAAACGAATTTACAGGTAAGATTAAAACAGCATCAGCTGGTTTTGATAATTTAAGTGCATCTTTTGAAAAAGCTACGGCTAATTTAAAAGCAATGGGCGAAAGCAATGTAGATTCTCAGGCTTACCACGATCAGGTTAACAATTTGGCTAAGAACTTATCGGCTTTAAATGCTGTTTACGAAGTGGAATTAAAAGATTCGAGTGCACATCTAAAATCGATGAACGAATTCTATTCAAACTTATCATTAACCATGCAGAACTTTAGCGAATCGATGGAAGATTCGAAACAGTTTAAAGAAGAGGTGAATAAGCTGGCTAAAAACCTGTCATCGCTTAATGCAATTTATGGCAATATGTTATCGGCTATGAACAGCCCACGTGTATAATTTGTTTAGTTTTTAATTTTTAAAGAAAAGCTACATCAAATATGGCAGGCGGAAAAGAAACAACAAGGCAGCGGATGATCAATATCATGTATTTGGTATTGTTAGCCATGCTCGCCTTAAACGTATCAGATACCATTTTAGATGCATTCAAAAATATCAACGATAGTTTGGATACTTCTAAAAACAATGTAAATACAAGTATTAATCAGCTGTTTTCTGCCTTCGAAAATTCGAAGTTGAAAGAAGAGCCGGCACGTGCTCAGCCTATTTATGATAAGGCTAAAGAAGCTCAGAAAGCTGCTGATGACTTAAATAATTATATTGAAAGCATTAAAAAGGAATTTACTCAGGCAGGTGACGGAATCGATCCTGAAACTGAGGATTTGGTAAATAGATCTAATCAGGATATTGCACAGAATATCATGATTAATCAAAAGAAAGCTGATGAGTTAAAGAAGAGAATTAATGCGACCAGAGAGAAATTAATCTCTTTATTAGATCCTGCAGATAGAGCGAATGTTTCTTTCTCTCTTGAAGCTAAAGATCCGGTAAGAAAAAGAAAGGGCAACTGGCAAGAAACTTACTTCGGTGAAGGAACGCCATTAACCGCCGCCATGACAATTTTAACCAAACTGCAAACAGATACTAAAAATGCTGAAGCTGAAGTTGTAAAGAAATTGTTCGGAAATATGGATAAAGCACAGGTTAATCTGGATCAGTTTGCAGCAGTTGCAGTAGCACCTACTTCTTATGTAATCCAGGGTCAGCCCTATACTGCTGAAGTATTTTTAACAGCTAGTGATTCGAGATCGAATCCTGATATTACCGTTAATGGAAGTAAATTATCCGTTAAAGATGGTAAAGGAACTTATACAGGCGGTACCAGTAGTGTTGGTCAGTTCACCTGGGTGGGTACTGTTCGGGTTCGTCAAACTGATGGCCAGGTAAAGGAGTACAAAACTCAACCGCAAACTTATCAGGTCGCAAAACCATCAGCATCCGTTTCTTCAACCAAACTGAATGTAATTTATGCAGGTATTGCCAATCCATTTACGATTTCAGCCGCTGGTTTTCCATTAGAAAGTGTGCGTGCGTCAATTTCAGGAGGTTCAATGTCTGGTAGTAACGGAAATTATAACGTGAATGTTCCGGGAAGCATGGTTGGTCAGGAAGTATCAATTAATGTATCTGCAAATAACGCTGGTAAAACAGTTAGCTTAGGCTCACAAAAATTCAGGGTTAAAGCTATTCCAGCTCCTGTTGCTAAAGTTGGTGGCCGCGCTGGAGGCGATATCGCTTCGGTACAGCTAAAAAGCGAAACTGAAATTGAAGCAGATCTGGATGATTTTCCTTTTGATGTTAAGTTTAAAATACAACGTTATAAATTAACAATTATTAAACCACGTTCCGATGCTGTTACCATTGCTGGTAGTGGTGGAAATTTCGCTGGTGCAGTTAAAGGTGCTATAAACTCGATTACGCCTGGAACAAGGGTGTTTTTTGAAGATATTGTTTCTGTTGGGCCAGATGGTCGTCAAAGAATTCTGCCTTCATTAGCGTTTAGTGTAAAATAAAAAGAAGATGAAAAGGACTTTAAGTATTGCTATTTTAGTTTTATTAACCGCGTTTGCTTTTGCACAAAAAAAGCCAACCAAATTAGCGCCAAAGAAGGCTGCGCCAGTAGTTGCTGCTCCTGCAGCAGATACGGTGAAAGCTCCCGTTAAAACGGCTAAAAAGAAACTAAAGGTACCACCTAAAGATGGTTTCTATGCCCGTAAGGACATTGATAGTACTGAAATGGTTCCTTTGGCTGATGTGAGGGAAGAGGATGTTTTTTATGCAAAAAGGATCTGGAGAGAAATTGATTTACGTGATACGGTTAACTCGGCCTTAAAATCGCCTAAATCACGACTAATTGATGTTTTGATTGCAGCAATTAAAAAAGATGAACTAACAGCATACTCGCCAATTGATAGTGCCTTAAACGAAGATGATGCTTTCCTTAATCCAATGTCTGCAGATTCTGCAGCTAAATCAGCTTTAGGAACAGCAGAGGTTTCGAACAATAAAACCGGAACGGTTACTACGGTTGTTAATGATTTTAACCCGGAGTTATTCCTAAAATTCAGAATAAAAGAAGACTGGATTTTCGATACCAAACGTTCTATTTTCGAACCGCGTATTGTGGGTATAGCACCATTAAAATACAATGAGGTTTCCAAACAATGGCAGCCTGTATTTTGGGTATACTATCCGGAAGCCAGGGAGATTTTAACAAAGAAACGTTTGATTAATACCAATAATGATGCTTCATCATTAAGTTTCGATGATTTCTTTATTCGCCGCTTATTCAGCAGTTATATTGTAAAAGAGTCAAACCCCGGAGACAATAAAATCAGAGATATTATTAGCGATCCAAGGGAAAGGTTGTACGAATCAGAAAGAATTAAAAAATCTGTTCTTGATTACGAACAAGGTCTTTGGGAATATTAAAATATTACAAAAAGCTTCGATGAAAATCGGAGCTTTTTTGTTTATAATGGTTTCAATATAGTGAAGGATTTTGAATTTTAAGAAAACCTACTCATATAGATCTCTCCGTTTCGCTACGCTTTAGTCGAGATGACGGATTTGTGTGGTAGAGATCGATCATAGAATTGCAGATATAAATTGTTATTTCGGCAGTAGCAGGAAAAATCTTAATTCTTCTTCTACGAAATCAGATTTAAAGCATTATTCCTGATTAAAATAGGCCTGAAGGGTAATCATCTGTTTTTTGTTCAGCACTTCTGCTAGTTCTTTTTCAGTGGCCTCTTTAATCTTTTTCACTGATTTAAAATGAGTCAATAACTTATCGGCAGTTGTTTTTCCAATACCTTCAATCTGCTCAAGCTCGGTTTTAAGTGTACCCTGATCGCGTTTCTTGCGGTGAAAGGTAATTCCGAAGCGGTGGGCTTCGTCACGGAGTTGCTGAATGATTTTCAGTGTTTCCGATTTTTTATCTAAATAAAGTGGGTAGGAATCACCTGGATAGAACAGTTCTTCCAAACGTTTGGCAATACCGATCACCGTCACTTTATTTTCTATTCCCAATAACTTTAAGCTCTTAACAGCCGACGAAAGCTGGCCTTTACCGCCATCAATAATGATGAGTTGTGGCAAAGTCTGGTTTTCATCCAACATTCGCCTGTAACGACGGAAAACAGCCTCTTCCATGGTCGCAAAATCGTTAGGACCTTCAACCGTTTTCACATTAAAATGGCGATAGTCTTTTTTAGATGGTTTAGCATCTTTAAATACCACAATTGCCGAAACCGGATACTTCCCCTGAAAGTTGGAGTTATCAAAACATTCAATATGTTTTGGAAGCTGCGTTAAACGCAGGTCTTTCTGCATGGTGCTTAAAATCCGGTCAGTACGTAAATCGGGATTCAGCTTTTCATATTGGTTAAGCTTTTCTTTTTTAAAGAACAGTACATTCTTTTGCGAGAGTTCTAAAAGTTTTTTCTTTTCGCCCAGTTTAGGAACGGTAAACTTTAAACTTTCATCTTCCAATGAGGGTTCGAAAGGAACAATAATTTCTTTCGAGGTGCTGTTAAATTTTGTTCTGAACTCTAACATCGCCAAGGTTAAAATCTCGTCGTCGCTTTCATCCAACTGCTTTTTAACCTCAATGGTTTGTGTTTGGATAATGGTTCCGTTCATCACCTTTAGGTAGTTTACAAAAGCATAACGTTCATCCGAAGCAATACTCACCACATCTACATTGGTAATGGCGCTATTTACCACGGTAGATTTGCTCTGGTATTTCTCCAGTACTTCTAATCTCCTTGCATATTGATGCGCCAGTTCGAAGTTCAGATTTTCTGATGCCGATTTAATAACCCCTTTAACATCCCGGATTACATTTCCGATTTTACCATTCAGGATTTCTTTAATCTCACCTATGTTTTTATCGTAGTCGGTTTCAGTCTGGTAATTTTGGCATGGCCCCTTACAGTTACCGATCTGATACTCTAAACAAACTTTAAATTTTCCTTCAGCTATATTTTTCTCTGTTAAGGGCAAACTGCAGGTACGAAGCGGATAGGTTTCTTTAATCAGGTCCAAAATGGTGTGCATCATGCCTATCGAGCCGTAGGGACCGAAATAGGTGGAGCCATCTTTAATCACTTTCCTTGTCCAGTAAATTCTCGGATAATTCTCGTTTTTAACAATTATCCAGGGATATGTTTTATCGTCTTTTAAATTGATATTAAACTTCGGCTGATGTTTTTTAATCAAGCTATTTTCGAGTAGCCAGGCATCAATCTCTGTATCAACAATGGTAAAGGTAATTTTCCGGATTTTGGAAACGAGTACCCTTGTTTTGCCATTAAACTGGTTTCTGTCACTGTTAAAATATGAACCTACACGGTTGCGCAGGTCTTTAGCTTTACCAATGTACATGAGCTTTCCATCTGCGTCCCAATACTGGTAAACACCGGGTTTATGTGGAATTGCGGTTAATGCTGTTTTATGGTCGAAACTGCTCATTATTTACAAAAATAGGATTCGAGAGAGATAATTTTGATTAAAATGAACCGAAGTACAACATTTCACAATTTGGGCGTGTCCCTAAGCTGCGCAAAGGGTCAGGCTATCCGTTACAATCTTTTGTTGCCTTTCGGCCGCGCTCGAGGCGGCAACAAAAGGATTTCCACTGCTATCCTTCACGCAACCGCCAAAACATTAAAAACCCAGCTTCTCATCCAATTCGGTTGCACCTTCCTCCTGTTGCTGGTATTGGTTGCAATCGTAGGTAATCGAAACACCAGATTTTGGTGCCTCAAAATCGGCATGACTAATTTTTAAGGCCGGATTGGCATATACTCTTTTGATAAAGCCTGCAAAAATTGGCAAAGCAGTATTTGCACCCTCACCCTGGCTGGTGCTAATGAAGTGGAAAGCCCTGTCCTCGCAACCTGTCCAGATACCGGTTACCAGTTGTGGGGTAATAGCCATAAACCAACCATCAGAGTTATTTTGGGTAGTACCTGTTTTTGCTCCGATCGGTGCATTTACCTTGTATTTATAATTCAATCTTGATCCGGTTCCGTTCGTAACCACACCTTTCAGCATTCTGGTCATTACATAAGCAACCTCTTCACTCATTACAGGTTTTGGTATTTCCTTTTGAGAAAATAGTACCACACCATTTTTATCTTCAATTCTTAATAAATAAATCGGCTTGGTATAAGTGCCTTTATTGGCAAAAGCACCATAAGCGCCTACCATATTATAAACTGAAGAATCGAACGTACCTAAACAAATAGATGGAAATGCCGGAACATTAGGGATCCCCATTTTTGTGGCTAATGTAGATACAGCCACAGGACCAACCTGTTTCATTAAATAAGCGGTAACAAAGTTTTGCGAGTAAGCCAGTGCTTTTTGTAAAGTAATGCTGCCCGGTAGTGGTTTGCCTGAATTTCTTGGCGTCCATGGTTCACCGTAACCATCTATAGTTACGGGAACATTTGGTACGGTGTAACAAGGGGAATAACCATTTTCAATGGCTACTGCATAGGTAAATGGTTTTGCTGTTGAACCGACCTGACGGGTTCCCATTTTAACCTGATCGTATTTAAAGTGTTCGTAATTAATTCCACCAACCCATGCTTTCACATGTCCATTGGTTGGGTCCATCGTCATCATGGCATTACGCAAAAGCATTTTGTAATAACGTACCGAATCGATGGGTTTCATTACCGTATCAATGTTACCTTTCCAGGTAAAAATGGTCATTTCTGTTTTGGTGTTGAAATCATCTTTAATTTCATCGTCTGATTTACCTTCTAGTTTTAAGGATTTATAACGGTCTGATCTTTTAACGCCCTGCTCAATCTGTAAAGCTTTATCCTTAAAAGGATTTCTGCCTTTCCAGCTGGCGATAAACTGTGCTTGTAGCACTTTCATATATTCTTTTTGTGCCTCCTCGGCGTATACCTGCATGTCATAATTTAATGTGGTATAAATTTTCAAACCATCGCGGTCTAAATCGTAAGGTGTACCATCCGGTTTGGTAATCGACTGCTCCTGGAAAATGTTTCTGATATCATTTTTCAATACCGAACGGAAGTATGGTGCAATACCATCATTAACAGTTGCGGCATTAAAATGCAGGTTGAGCGGTTTATCTTTTTGTTCATCAAATTCCGACTGGGTTAAAAGTTCCGCTTTAACCATCAAAGCCATTACAGTATTTCTACGGTCTCTTGAACGTTCAGGATGGCGGGTTGGTGAATACATGGTAATTCCTTTTTGCATCCCAACTAAAGTTGCCGCCTGTGTTAAGGTTAACTTATCAGGAGTGGTATTGAAATAAACCCTGGCTGCCGATTTAATACCATAAGCCTGGTTACCAAAATCGACCGTATTTAAATACATGGTTATAATTTCTTCTTTGGTATAATTGCGTTCTAGTTTAACGGCAACAATCCACTCTTTGAATTTTGTTAATACCAGGGAGAAAAAATTAAGATTCGATTCGCGTGGAAAAAGATTTTTAGCCAATTGTTGAGTAATGGTACTTGCACCTTGTTTTTTGCCGATTAAATTATAGCCGATAATGGTGAACGTACGTTTAAAATCTATGCCCGAATGCTCTTTAAAACGGGTATCTTCTGTCGCAATTAATCCGTTAATTACATTTTCTGAAATGTCTTTATAAGTAACATTCGATCTGTTCTGAACAAAATAAGTGCCTAAGGGACGACCATCTTCGGCAATAATTTCGGAAGCCTGATTGCTTTTCGGGTGTTCTATATCTCTGAAAGAGGGTAGTGCACCAAACAGACCTAATCCGATCATCGAAATGAAAATAGCGAAGAGCGCAATTCCGCCGATCAGTATTTTCCAGATGAGTAAACTATATCTTTTTGTTTCTTGTGCAGAAAGGGATTTGTTCATTTTAATAAATCAGGTTAATATATTTGTTGTTATAATTCATTAAGTCATAGTTTTGTTTCACTCTTCCGCGATTCCAAAATATGGTTTACTTTTTTCTGAATTATTTTTGGCAGTGTTTTCCAGTTTTTGTCGTAATCTATATAATATTCGTCTTCTTCATTCCCTGCCGGATAATATGCTGTTGCTTTTACCTTTTCGAAATGATAATAAGTAATCACTTTTAATGGTTTTGCATCTAATCCGTCACTTTCACCAAAATAAGTTAAATAGAATTCGGGCTGTCCGTCATTGTCTATATCATCTGCCAGGCAATATTTATATTCAAAGGTAGGATAATAAAGTTCGCTACCCGAATCTTGGAAAGTGCACTTTTTTATGTATTTATTGTTTTGTTCTTTAATTATAAACGCACTTAGCATTTTTGTGGTATCGGAAACCGGCTCAACGTAATCCTTTCTCACCGGTTTATTGTCTAAACCATATACATCCACACTATCGCCACCATAATTACTTATTTTGATGATGTTTTCTTTGAATGCAAAAATATAATGCTCCAAAGACTTAGTCCTAACATCGATCAATAATTTTGTTTTTCCTTTGCCAATATTTACAATGGAATTATTAAGCAGGTTAAAATCCGGGTCTTTTTCGTGGAGATACCTAATCTTTAATGCTGGTTTTACACTTTTATTCCCGCTGTTTTTTCCATCTTCAGCAAACTTACAAGAGCAAACAACCGTAATGAACAGCATTGAAATAAAAAACAGTTTCATGTTGTTTTTTTAGTAATTGTCTTTTAAAAACTCCAGATATTCATTAATCCGCTGTCTATCGGTAAGCTTACCAAAATTCTCTTTACTAATGATAAAAGCCTTATACAGGTTGGCCGGAACCTTCATAATGTTCTTTAGCTGGCCTGTAATGCTCGATTCGTAAAGTTTAGCATCTTCAAGGTCGATAAAACTTGTAATGTAAATCAACTGATCGTTATCCAGTTCTACCAATTTATGTTCCAAATCGTTGTCGGGATAATTTCCGCGGTTAAACTGACCGATCCCGAAACGCGATGAACTTAAGGTTAAAGTGGCATCGGCCACATCGATTACATAATAATACTCTTCTGATTTTGCAGCACTGAAAATGCTGACAGGTTTGGTTGGATCAACTGGTTTAACCTCAGCAGGTTTGGCGACAGGAGTTAGTTCAGCCTTTTTTGTTACAGGATTTTCAACTACCAAAGGTTTTGTTGGAACAGCAACCGGGGCGGCCTGACTTACAAAACGGGGTTCATTTGCATCAAAATCAATAAGGGCAACCAGCCTTTGTTTAAATTCATCCAGATTGGCCTCGATGTATTTTAAATGATCACGAACCAATGGCGTAATAATTTTATCATTTGGATAATTGGTGGTGATCAGGTTAAATTCAGTCAATAAGGCATCAACTTTTGCGGTACGGCCAACTGCGATTGCCTTTAAATAAGCATATTGCGGTGCCAGATCGTTATTTGGGAAAGCTGAAATATTATCATCAGCCTGCTTTACTACATTGGTATAATCTTTTCTTGCATAAGCATCAAAAGCTGCATTGTAATTGTTGATGGCAATGTTTTCCATCTGTGTTTGCTTTGCAGAATAGGTTGGGTCTAAAATATTTTTCGCAAAATTAGATTCAGGGAATTTTGTAAGCACCAATTGTTTGTACTGTTCAGATTTTGCTTCATCTAAACCTTTATAATTGAGGTAAAGACTGTAATAAATGGCTACGAGGTGATTATTTTCAGGATATCTTTTGATCAGTTCCATGTATATTTTATTGGCCTCTGGTTTATCGTTCAGTTCCTGTTGGTAAAAACTGGCGATTTCAAAATAAGCATCAATAATTTTTTGGTCGGATATTGCCAATAGCGGCTGTGTAGTAGGTAAAGCATCCAAAAACTGCTTTTCTAATGAAGTTTGGTCGGTGGCAGCCGCATTGGTTTGGCCATTTGCAGGTATAATTTCTGTAGCTACCTTTCCGCCAGCTAAAACCTGGTTGGTTTCTTGTGCAGATGAACGTACACTCTGGCGCCAGTTGTCTTCCAGCTGCCTATTACCCCAACGTTTTTTGAAGTCACCAAAGCCATTGCTTATTGCAGCATTATTATTAAAATAAAAGGTATTTCCAGCAACATTGTTCGAAGCATTTAGTGATTGATTAGGGAAATCCGGGTCGTTTAAATACTGGTTGCTAATTACAGCTCCGGTATTGACCACCTCCACCTTTGGTGTTAAATAAGCCTTTACCTTTGCCTCGCGTTGGTCGGCAGGAAGTTTGGCAATGGCCTGAGCGGTATCTTCTTTGGTGATAATAGTATACCTATCAGTTAAATATTGAAGATTGTCGGCCTTTTTAACAATATTATCGTAGTCAGGAAAGTTTTTAGGTAAAATCATTACCGTACTATCATAATACAGTTTCGCTTTAATGTAGTTGTTAAACTCTTTAAAGTTTAAATCTGCAATTCTTAAGTAAGATAAGGCCTTCTGAGTTTGGTTTCTTGTGCTTTTTAAAACTGACTTATGGTAATTCTCTTCAGCCTTTACAAAGTTTCCTTCAGCAGAGAAAAGTTCTCCAACCTGATAATAGATCTGATCGGTATAGTCAAAATTTTTATCGTCTTTAAGTAATGCTAAAAGCTGTTCCTCTTTATTTAGCTTAACGCCACTTAATAATGCTTTCAGCTTAATGCGGTTTAAATTGGCATGAAAATACATTTCAAAAGGGGCATTGCTTTTCTCTACCTTGGTGAAGTTAGCGTAGGCATCCTGAAGATTTTTTTCTTTTTCCTGCAACTGCGCTAATATAAAACGCCAACGGATACGAAGCTGTTTTTCGGCCGGTAACGCAATTGCCGATTCTAAAAATAAGATGGCTTCTTTATTGCGTTTCTGATAAATACGCATTTGAGCGGCAGTAGCTAAAGGTTCTGCCAGGTCTTTTTTTAATTCATCAGAAGCACGCAGCATGGTATCGATAATTTTATCTGCCAGCACCATATTGTTCAATTGCATTTGGCTACGCGCTTTCCAGTTCATCGCCATAATGAACGTTTTAAGGTCGTTGTTATAGGTTTTTGCCGTGTAATCGAAGTATTCAGAAGCGATAAAATAATTGCCTTTCAGGTAATTTGCCTTACCTAAAAGCATATAGGCATCGTCAATATAGTTGCTAAAACTTTTATCGTTTATGATGGTTTGTCCTTTTGTGATCACATCGTCCAATTGTTTATTGGCAACACCAGGGGTTAAAACCAGATTTATTTGCGGCTCAGGATCAAGGTAAACAGGTAGGGTTTTTTCGTAATTATCGGGATAACTTTGTAACATACCCTCATTGTACTCGCTTAGTAAAACATTAGCGTTGTAGATATAGTTATACCTTGCAGTTAAGTTCTGAAATCTGCGATCTACGGCTGTATCTTTATTTGCGACACAGCCATAAATGAGGAGGACACTAAAAAAGATGAAGAAGGGATTTAAGTTTTTGCTAGCGTAATTTTTCAAGTATGATAAATCTCTTAGGTTAATATACAATTAACAATATCTGCAGAAAAATATTTTATTTGTCAACAAATTTTAATTATTCAAAGTTAATTTAATTATTGCATTAAAAAATGGAAAATCAGAAAGAAGATACAAAGAAAAAGGTAAATGCAGCCGCCAAATATTCTGCCATTGGTTTCCAAATGATTGCTACCATTGGTCTGCTTACTTTTATTGGTTACAAGATCGATGAACATAGAAACAGTAAAACTAACTTAATTACTGCTGCTTTTGCTTTGGCAGGTGTAGGGATTGCGTTATATCAGGTCATCAGGCAAGTGACAAAATAATTGCTAAATGGCTGTATTTTTAGATTGTTGAACAAGATGCAGCCAACAATTAATCAATTTAACAATTCAGCAATAGGGTAATTACCTCAGTTAACCGATTAAACAATTTAAACACTTCACCAATCTAACAATAATTCTTTTCTAACTAGTTACTTGATACTAAAAACCTTATCTTTGCAAAAGTTTTTATCTGCTAAGAATTTATACCTTGACTCTAGCCAAATTTACCAGTATCTATTTAATTTTTGTAGGCTTACTAATAGGCGTTGTTGCCGTTTTACCTTTATTATTTCCCGATAAACAGTTATTGGTAAACAATTTTTGGGTGATGTTTGGCTTTTTGGCCGGTATCACATACATCGCATACATGTTGGTTGATATAGGTGTAAAACGCGATCCTGAAGTAGGTATAATGGCCATTATGGGATCAATTGCAGTGAAGATGATTTTTTGTATGGCTTTTGTGCTGATTTACAGTATAAAAGCAAAGGGAATTGGGCTAGTATTTCTGCTTAATTTTTTTTCTTTATATTTATTGTTTACGGCCTTTGAAATTTACTGTTTGTTACGTAACTTGCGCCACCAAAATTTAAAGTAAAAAACTGCCAATAAATGGATTGTAACCGAGTTTTTGTGTCTAAAGTTAAAAGGCTAACTATTGTTTTTACGCTTTTAATCGCGTTTTTATCTATCAAAATTGATACTTTCGCTCAGGTTGATAGCGCTGTTGTACCTGTTGATAGTGTGGTTGCCGAATCTGCACATGCAACTTCTGGTGAGCACGGATCTGAAGCCAGTCATGGTAAAGAAAAATTTGAGCCTACCAAAGTAATTATGGAACACATTGCCGATTCGCATATGTGGCATCTTTGGGGACATACTTCGTTACCTCTTCCTGTAATTTTATATACGCCTGGTGGTTTAGAGGTTTTCTCTTCTGGCAATTTTCATCATGGTGAGCACGATTATAACGGTAAATATAATAACTATCGTTTAGAAGAGGATCATGTTAAAGTGGTTGGTGCTGACGGTAAGGTGGATGAAGAAGTAAGTAAATCTGTATTAGATTTCTCGATCACTAAAAATGTTGCAGCAATGTTTGTGGCAATTCTGGTAATTCTTATTGTATTTATTTCGGTGGCTGGAGCTTATAAAAAACGTGTTGGTAAAGCGCCAAAAGGTTTGCAATCTTTTATTGAGCCGATTGTTATTTTTGTGAGAGACGATATTGCTAAGCCAAACATCGGGCATAAATACGCGAAGTTTATGCCGTATTTGTTAACCACGTTCTTCTTTCTTCTTTTTAACAATTTATTGGGTTTGGTGCCAATTTTTCCAGGTAGTGCGAACGTTACAGGTAATATTGCATTGACGTTTGTAATGGCTTTAGGAACTTTGCTTATTGTAAACTTAAATGGTAACAAATATTACTGGAAACACATATTTTTACCCGATGTTCCATTTTGGTTATGGCCTTTAATGGTTGTAGTAGAAGTTGTAGGTATCATTTCAAAACCATTCGCTTTAATGGTTCGTTTATTCGCGAACATGACAGCTGGTCACATTATCGTATTGAGTTTAATTTCCTTAATATTTATTTTTGAAACATTGGCTATTGCGCCTGTTTCAGTTGCATTCGTAATATTTATGGATGTGTTGGAATTGTTGGTGGCATTTTTACAAGCCTTTATTTTTACATTACTTACTGCCTTATTTATTGGTATGGCGGTAGAAGAACATCATTAACAGAAAACTATTTTTTACAATTAATATAAATTAAATTAGTTATGGTAGGTTCAATCGCGGCAATTGGTGCCGGTTTAGCAGTAATCGGTGCAGGTATCGGTATCGGTCAGGTAGGTGGTAAAGCAATGGAAGGTATTGCTCGTCAACCGGAAGCTGCATCAAAAATTCAGACTGCAATGATTATCGCTGCTGCTCTTATTGAGGGTGTTGCTTTATTCGGTGTGGTAGTTGCATTATTAGGTAACAGCCTTAAATAATTCAAGCTGAAAAAAATTAGATAGAGTATTTAACGATTGGTTATTTACTCTATCTTAATTAACAAGATTAAGATTAAAAAAATTAGATAAAATGGATTTAGTAACCCCAAGCATAGGATTGGTTTTTTGGACATCATTAGCATTTATTTGCTTATTGATTTTACTTAGAAAATTCGCATGGAAACCTATTTTAGGTGCCATTCACGAACGTGAGCAAAGCATTGATGAGGCCCTTAACAAAGCTGAATTGGCTAAGCAGGAAATGGCACGTTTAACCAGCCAGAATCAGGATTTGATGCAACAGGCACGTGCTGAACGTGATGAGATTTTAAAGGAAGCTAAAACCTTGAAAGATGGTATCTTGAACGAAGCTAAAAAACAAGCTCAGGTAGAAGGTGCTAAATTGATTGAGAAAGCTAAAATCGAAATCGAAAACCAAAAGAAAGCCGCTTTAGCTGAAGTTAAAGACCAGGTTTCTTCTTTATCATTAGAAATTGCAGAACGTGTTTTACGTACTCAGTTAGATGATAAAACCAAACAGGAAGCTTTAGTAGCTAACTTGTTAAAAGACGTTGAATTAAACTAGTTTGAGAAAATAGATAGGAGACATTAGATTTGAGACACTAGATATGAGATAGGAGATTAACTCTGAATACTCAATCTCACATCTCACATCTCACATCTTCCATCTCACACCTAAATATATGTCAGAAATTAAAGTTGCAGGCAGATACGCCAAATCATTAATAGACTTAGCCGTTGAAAACAACGACTTAGAAACTTCTTATAATGATATGGTTTTATTTGAAAAAGTGGTTGATGAAACCCCTGAACTAGAAGCAATATTAAAAAACCCGATTGTACCTTTAGATAAGAAAACAGGTATTTTAAACGGGATTTTTGCAGATAAAGTAAGCAAACTAACCATCTCGTTTTTCAAGATTGTGGTGAGCAAAGGTCGTTCTGCGATTTTATTTGCTACAGCAAAACAGTTTATACAACAATATAATTTAATTAAAGGTATTGTTACTGCTGATGTAACTACTGCAGCTACTTTAAGCCCTGAGGCTAAAGAACAGATTATAGCGATTGTAAAAAAAGAATTAGGTGCCAACCAGGTGATTGTTAATGAAAAAATTAACGAGAAGCTAATTGGTGGTTTTATATTAAAAGTTGGCGATAAGCAATTTGATGCAAGTATTGCCAGCGGTTTAAGTAAACTTAAAAAAGAATTTGCGCAGTAAGCGCGAGGCGATAAGCGCATAGCGTAAAACGCCAAATAAAAAAAATATTGCGATAAGCGGATGGCGAATAAATGCCAAGCGCCATGCGCTAAGCACTAAACATTTACAAAAAGATATAAAGTAAAATTATGGTAGAGGTAAGACCAGACGAAGTATCGGCAATTATCAGACAGCAATTGGCGGGCTTCAAATCAGAAACCGAACTGGAAGAAGTTGGTACCGTGTTGCAAGTGGGCGACGGTATTGCCCGTGTTTACGGTTTAACTAAAGTTCAATCGGGAGAGTTAGTTGAATTTGCAAACGGCTTACAAGGTATTGTATTAAACCTTGAAGAAGATAACGTTGGTGTGGTACTTTTGGGTGCTTCAGACGAGATCAAAGAAGGTGATACGATTAAACGTACCAAAAAAATTGCCTCTATTAAAGTTGGTGAAGGTATGCTTGGCCGCGTAGTGAACACTTTAGGTGAACCTTTAGATGGTAAAGGTCCGATCTTGGGTGAAACTTACGAAATGCCTTTAGAGCGTAAAGCACCAGGTGTAATTTACCGTCAGCCGGTAAACGAGCCTTTACAAACAGGTATTAAAGCAATTGATGCAATGATTCCAATCGGTCGTGGTCAACGTGAGTTGGTTATTGGCGATCGTCAGATTGGTAAAACTGCTGTTTGTATTGATACCATTATCAATCAAAAAGAATTTTATGAAGCAGGCCAGCCAGTGTTCTGTATTTATGTTGCTATCGGTCAGAAAAACTCTACTGTAGCTAACATTGTACGTACATTAGAAGAAAATGGCGCTTTACCATATACAGTTGTTGTTGCTGCTTCGGCTGCAGATCCTGCTCCAATGCAGTTTTATGCTCCGTTTGCAGGTGCTGCAATTGGTGAGTTTTTCCGTGATACAGGTAGACCAGCTTTAATTGTTTATGATGATTTATCTAAACAGGCAGTTGCTTACCGTGAGGTATCTTTATTGCTTCGTCGCCCACCGGGACGTGAAGCTTATCCAGGTGACGTTTTCTACTTACACAGCCGTTTGTTAGAAAGAGCTGCGAAAATCAATGCTAACGATGATATCGCTAAAGCAATGAACGATTTACCAGAGTCGATTAAACATATCGTTAAAGGTGGCGGTTCATTAACAGCTTTACCAATTATCGAAACTCAGGCAGGTGATGTATCAGCGTATATCCCAACCAACGTAATTTCGATTACTGATGGTCAGATCTTCTTAGAGTCGAACTTGTTTAACTCTGGTATCCGTCCGGCAATTAACGTAGGTATCTCGGTATCACGTGTGGGTGGTAATGCGCAGATTAAATCGATGAAAAAAGTAGCAGGTACTTTAAAGTTAGATCAGGCTCAATACCGCGAGTTAGAGGCTTTCTCTAAATTCGGTTCTGATTTAGATGCTGCAACCAAATCGGTTTTAGATAAAGGTGCACGTAACGTACAAATGTTAAAACAAGCTCAGTTTACACCTTTTACAGTTGAGAAACAAGTTGCAATTGTTTACGCTGGTACTAAAAACTTAATGCGTAGCGTACCAGTAGATAAAGTAAAGGAATTCGAAACAGAATATTTAACTCAATTGGAGATGCGTCATCCAGAAACTTTAGCGGCATTAAAAGCTGGTAAATTTGATGATACCATTACCAGTGTTTTAGATACAGTGGCAAAAGAGATTTCAAGTAAATATTAATTAGATACAAGTAGCGAGTATCAAGTAGCAAGACAGATAAATGAATCCAATCTTGATACTTGATACTTAATACTCGATACTTAAAGAATGGCTAATTTAAAAGAAGTAAGAAACCGGATTGCATCGGTACAATCAACACAGCAGATTACCAAAGCTATGAAAATGGTTTCTGCAGCAAAGTTGAAACGTGCTACCAACGCAATTATCGCTTTACGTCCTTATGCAACTAAGCTGAAAGAGATTTTAGGTAATCTATCAGCAAGTTTAGAGGGATCGTCATCGCCTTTTATCCAGGAGCGTGAGCCCAATAAGGTTTTAATTGTTACTGTATCTTCAAACCGTGGTTTGGCTGGTGCTTTTAACATGAACGTAATTAAAGCGGCCAACAATTTAATTGCTGAGAAATATAGCGAACAGTTGAAAAACGGTAATGTGAGCATTATTTCTATCGGTAAGAAAACACAGGATTTTTACGAAAAACGTAACTATAACGTAATTGGTAATAATAATGAAGTATATGCTGCTCTAACTTTCGAAAACGTAACTAAGATTACCGATGCTATTATGGCGGGCTTTGTTAAAGGAGACTTTGATAAAGTAGAGGTTGTTTACAACCGTTTTAAAAATGCGGCAGTTCAAATTATTACTTCTGAGCAGTTGTTGCCTTTGCCTAAAGCAGAAGAAACAGCAGCGGATCTAAAAACTGATAAGAAAACAACAAACGTTGATTATATTTTAGAGCCTTCTCAAGAAGAAATTGTAGAACAATTAATTCCTAAATCAATTAAAATCCAGTTATACAAAGCAGTATTAGATTCTCATGCTTCTGAGCACGGTGCACGTATGACATCGATGGATAAAGCAACTGAAAACGCAGGTGAGTTATTGAAAGCTTTAAAACTTTCATACAACCAGGCACGTCAGGCAGCAATTACAACTGAGTTAACTGAGATTGTAAGTGGTGCAGCAGCATTGAACGGATAAGTGTAGTCTATAGTCGGAAGTCATTAGTCTTCAGTCTAATCATACATAACCCATTTCTTAATCGAGATGGGTTTTTTTATAAGTAATTGTTTTATAATCCAAAATTATTATGTTTTTTATGGATTGTAATCTAAAATTATTATGTTTTTTATGGATTGTAATCCAAAATTATTATACTTTTGTGTAAGAATCTTTTATTATGATTGTTCGTAAACAGTTGGATTATGCTTTTGAAAGGCTTTTTAAAGGGAAAGCCTTTATCATCTTTGGGCCACGCCAAACTGGTAAAACTACATTTGTTGAACAATTATTGGCTAGGGTTAATAAAAATACCCTATACCTTAATGGGGATGATGCTGACGTACGCGAAGCTTTGGCTAAGCCCAATGCGGCGCAAATAGCGCAAATGCTCGCTGGCTACGAAGTGCTTTTTATAGACGAGGCCCAACGAATCAATGATGTAGGTTTGCTCATTAAAATTATTGTAGATCGCTTTAAGCCTGTTCAGGTTATTGCTACAGGCTCTTCAGCTTTTGAGCTGTCAGGCAAGATTAACGAGCCCTTAACCGGTAGAAAATATGAAATGATGCTTTTGCCATTTTCATACGCAGAGCTGGTAAATGATACTGACTTTATTACCGAAGAAAGATCGCTGGAGCGACGTTTAATTTATGGTTCCTATCCGGAGATTATTAACGATCCGCAGAACGCTGAAGAGCACTTAAAATTACTTGCAGATAGTTATCTATATAAAGATCTTTTTACTTTGGAAGATGTTAAAAAGCCGCTACTTTTCGAAAAAATTGTGAAGGCCCTGGCTTTGCAGGTTGGGAGCGAAGTTAACTTTTCTGAACTGGCACAACTGGTAAAGGCCGATCAGAAAACCGTTGATAAGTACATCAGTCTACTCGAAAAATCTTTCGTGGTTTTTAGCTTACCTGCCTTTTCGGGTAATGTGCGCAACGAAATTAAAAAAAATAAAAAGATCTATTTTTATGATACAGGTATTGTAAATGCCATTACGCGGAATTTTAATCCAATAGCAAACAGGAATGATGTTGGTGCACTATTTGAAAATTATATGATTGCTGAACGGATGAAGTTTTTGCACCAGAACCAGATAGAAGCAGAATGTTTTTTCTGGCGTACCACGCAGCAACAGGAAATTGATTATATAGAAAAAACAAAAGAAAAACTTTTGGCTGTTGAGTTTAAATGGAGCGAAAGAGGGAAAAATAAAATTCCTGCAACTTTTACACATGCTTACCCCGATGCGGAAACATTTTTAGTGTCAAAAAATGATAGGGGAAATTTTTTAAATGGCCTGAAATAAATCAGCCCACTCTATATAGAAATGGGCTGACTAATTTTAAAGATATGGACTATCAGGATTAATTTTTAACCGCAAATATCCGTTTTCTATTTTTTTAATGTTGGTTCCATCGCCACGATAAACCGATGCATTAAAGTTCGCTTCCAGCAAATATTTGCCTGATTTAAGCTTTTTAAGACTAATTATTTCAAATTTAGATCCCGTCTGTAATTCTGATTTAATTGCAATATGATGTACGAAACTGTTATAACCATTAGATTGGAGTCCGTAATATTTTCCCATTAATTCAATAGCTATGCCATTTTGGGCATTATTCCTTTGAAAATCCAATGCAAATCTGCGTTCACCAATAGAAAATAAATCAAGTTTGTTATTAGGAACATGCAAAATAACCGGAGGATTGCTCTGCGCCTCACTTATGTTGTATTTTTTTAGGAATGTAATGATTATTCCATTGCTGTGATCATTATACATCTTAAACTGTCGTCCAAATAATACCGAATCGCGGTCTCCAGAAGTATACTCCGTGCCCTTAGCAACAGAATCTAATTTTACGTTGCTTTTCGCATTTACTACAGCCCTGGTTACAACCGTGTTGATAGCAATTTTTTCACCATCAATTGTGTAAGAAACGGAATCGCCGAGTAATTCTAACGGATCGATTTTTTCTACTGGCGGGATGATGATAGGCGGTTCAGTAACAGGATCGTTCTTCTTGCAGGCCACAAGGAAAAATAGGGCAATAGCAATCCCTATCAGGGTTTTAGATTTCATGATAAAATGATTTTATTTGTGTGTACCCAAAAATAGTTATTTTTATAACTAAAATTTTAATTGATAGGAAAATTATTCTGATTATTGGTTATGATTGGTAGCTATTCTTTGACGGAAATGCATTCCCCCCCCAAAAAAAATATAGATTTTTTTTTGGTCCGGTTAATTATCGGCTTTTAATATCTTTGTAGCCTAATATCAGATTATGAAAAAACACATCCTCATTATCTTATTAACTGTTCCGTTTTTTGTTAAAGCCCAAAATCCTGCACGGGATTATACCAATGCGGTACTTTGGCAGCAAACCTCGGGCGAATATAGGGCATTATGCTTTCAAGCTTATAACTTTGCCCGTTTATCGTTAAAAGAAGCTTTATGGGGCGATACCAGTAAAAAACCAAATTGTGTAATTGTCGATATTGATGAAACCGTTTTAGATAATTCTGCTTTTCAGGGGCACGAAATTAAAAAAGGGCTAAGTTATGTATCTGAAGACTGGACAGAATGGACCAATCTTGCTCAGGCCGATACTGTTCCGGGTGCATTGGCTTTTTTAAAGTTTGCAGCATCAAAAAACATCGAAACCTTTTATGTGAGTAATCGCGATGAGAAAGATTATGCAGCTACGTTAAAAAATCTGCAGCACTTTGGCTTTCCTTATGCAGACGATGCACACTTAGTGGTTTCAAAAGGAACCTCAAATAAAGAACCGCGCCGTCAAAAAATTACAGAAACGCACAATATTCTATTGCTATGTGGCGATAATTTAAGCGATTTCAGTAACATTTTTTATCGCGAAAATAAAAATACTTTCGAGCAGGTAAACACAAATCAGCACCTATTTGGAACAAAGTATATTGTGTTGCCCAACCCAATGTACGGGGATTGGGAAAAGCCTTTGTATCAGGGAGAAAAACTTAGCGATAAAGATAAAGCGAAACAAAGATTAGAACGATTAAAAAGTTACTAAGTTTTATAATTATTCAGCAATAAGTATTACTTTTGCAGCATCATAAAAATAAACATTATGGAGAACAACGAATTAAAGCACAATACGGAAAGTATGAAAACGGCTAACCAGCCAGGAATTTATAAATTAATGATTTTTGGTGTACTGGTTTGCATGGTGGGTACTTACGCACGTTTCGCTTACGATTCGTGGCAAGTGTCATTAGCATCCTGGATTGTTTTGTTCATTGGTGCAATTATTGCTATTAAAGGTGTATTCAAAATATTAGACGCATAAGCGCTCTATTATCAAAATATAAAGCCGGTCATGTTCATTCATGACCGGCTTTTTGTTTTATCTTCCAAACCTGACAGGTTTAAATAAAATTAGCGCCTTTAGGGTTTTAGAATAGGAAGGTAGACCCATGCAATCTAAACCTGACAGGAGCGGACATCCCGAATTTTTCATCGGGATAAAGCGGATGGCAGGGCTTTCGAAACCGATAAGCACAGTAACCTGCTTTTCAAAAAAAACGCCATAAAAACTTCATTTAAACCTGCGAGGTTTAATACTAGCTGAAACCACTAAAACACCCTTCTCACGTCACTAAACCCAACATTGGGTTACCTAAGTATAATTTTCGTATTAAGGGTAAATACAGCGTTAAAACTAACCAAGTACGCTACACTTCTTATGGCCATTTGAAGCAAATATTTAAAATGATTATTTATTTTGAACCACACAATCATGAAAAGGAATATTATTGCTATAGCCATAGTTTTAACAATTTTTGGCTGCCAGAAATCGAATGAAAAGTATGCAAGCGCTGATACCGCGGTGCTGGAGCCGTTGAGCAAAGAATCTGCAGATAGTACTGCCGCTGAGAAAATCATCAAAACTGCTGATATGCGGTTTAGGGTTAAAGATGTGCAGCAGACCAAAGAACAGCTGAGTAAAACCATTAAAGCGGAAGGGGGAACTGTTGCAGAGTTTTCTATCGAAAGTACCATCCAGGAAACCGATAAGGTTAAACAATCTACCGATTCATTAAAAGAAATTACTTCCTATCGCACCCAGGGCTATCTGGTTGCAAAAGTTCCGTCAGAGAAGCTGGATGAATTTACCAATACCATTGCAAGAATGGCTGTTTTTGTCGATCACCAATCGATGAAGATGGATGATCAAAGTATTGCTTATTTAGCCAATAAATTAAAGGCGCAGAACAGAGTAGATGCGATTGAAAAAATTAATAAAGTAGCCTCGAAAAAAAGTGCCAACGTCGAATCGTCTCTTTATATTAAAGACGATTATGTAGATCGGAAAATCGAAAACATGCAGATCGATAGCCGTGTGAAATTCAGTACCATTACCCTTAATTTTTATCAGGACAATACAGTAAAAACCATGATTGTGGCCAATGACAATCTGTACGACTACCGCCCGGCATTTGTAAACAGACTTTGGTTGGGTATTGTAAACGGATGGACGATTTTTAAAGAAATCATCATCGCAATTTCCAATTTGTGGATGTTAATATTGGTTGGTTTTGCAATCTTCTTCACCATAAAATATTTTATTCGCAGGAATAAATTAATAATGGAAGAAGCGACTAAAAATAGAATTGATCAGGCTGCCAACAATAAATAGCTATTTTATTACCGCGCCATGGTCCGTGTCAGTACGGACCATTTATGCTTTAACAAGAAAGGATTTCTTCACTCTGATGATCGGTGAGTCACCGACCATTGAATCGTTGATAACGATGGACTATATTACTTTAATAAGGCTGGATCATAATTGTAATTCAATCGAATTTGTCACGTTGAACTCAGCCTGTACTGAGCTTGACGAATGTATCGAAACGCCTTGTAAAACATTTAAAAAAAGGTACTTCGACAAGCTAACATTTACAGACTCCAATAGAAAAATCGTCATTGCGAGGAACGAAGCAATCTTAATGCGCACGCCAGTAGCAATCGTTTTAAGATTGCTTCGTCGGCTGAAAAAGCCTTCTCGCAATGACGATTCCTCACAGTCTACAGCTCGTTAAAAATTCTCCTGTTCATTATATTGATTTTTATAAAATCAATTATCCCTAAGGATGACAATTCTACATTTATGAGACAGCCTCATCGAATTCATTTAAGATTACTTCTTTGCCTTAACCACTATACCTTTAACCTTAGTTTTATTATCACTTACAAAAGATTCCCAGCCCGAATAAGTTTTTGATTTACCACCTGTGGTAATTTTCTGAAAAGAATGGCAAACGGCAACAGCCAAACCATCGGTAGCATCTAAAAACTCTGGTGTTTCCTTAAAATTTAATAAGCGTTGCAGCATGGCTGCTACCTGTTCTTTCGTGGCATTACCACTACCGGTAATGGATTGTTTGATCTTACGTGGAGAATATTCGGTAACTGAAATATTTCTGGACAACGCGGCTGCGATAGCAATACCCTGCGCACGGCCGAGTTTTAATAAAACCTGAATATTTTTACCATAAAATGGTGCCTCGATAGCCAGAACATCAGGTTTATATTGATCGATTAAAACCACTGTTTTTTCGAATATCCGTTGAAGTTTGAGGAATGGATCGTCTAAGTGGGTCATTTTAACCACTCCCAAACTGATCAATTCCGTTTTATTTCCCTTCTCTAAAATTACGCCATAACCCATCACCGCCGTTCCTGGATCAATGCCCATAATCACCCGTTCCTTTTTTTCGTTCAACATTACAGCAATATTAAGCATATTTGCAAACTAAAAAGATAATCTTGACAGGCAAGAACAAAAAAATATTATCGCTTTTTATCAAAGTTGCAATTGTAATGTTTGCCTTTTGGTTTATTTACCATAAACTCGTTGCGAATAAAAATCTTCACGATTTCAGTACATTATTAAAAGATATCCCTCAAACAGAAATAATCACCGTAATTGGGATAGTGGTATTTCTGATGTTTGTAAACTGGTTTTTAGAGGCAGGTAAATGGCAATACTTAATGAGCCATATCGAACCCATCAGTTTTTACAGGGCTATCGAATCTGTTTTCTGTGGTTTAACGCTTGCTATTTTTACGCCAAACAGACTAGGAGAATATGGAGGCCGTGTATTTTTCCTCTCTCCCCGAAGAAGAATTGTTGGGATAGTGGCCATGAGTGTGGGCAGCATTGGTCAATTGGTTCTAACCAATGTTTTCGGAGCCATTGCAGCCTGCTTTTTCGTATACCGCTTTATCCCAATCGATAGGGTAATATTTATTGCTTTGGTTTTTTTTGTGATAATTTTTTGCCTGTTTTTTCTGGTTTTTTACTTTAACATCCGTTGGTTAAACGGGATTTTATTATCTTTCAAATACACCAGAAAATATAAGAAATTTTATAGCATTTTGGCCAGGTACAAAAAAAGGGAACTATTAAAAATTATTACTTATTGTTTTGCCCGTTACCTGATATTCAGTTCGCAATATTTTATTCTATTTATCTGGCTGGTACCTGGATTGCACTATACAGATATTGTGATGATGACCTGTTTGCTATTTTTGGTACAGTCGGCACTGCCTTCACTTGATCTTTTCGATGTGGGTATTCGAAGTGTCACTGCAGTTGAGCTGTTTAAACATGTAACCGATCAACATGTGGCTGTTATTGCATGTACCGCAAGTATCTGGCTCATAAATATTATAATTCCTGCTATCTTAGGCACTTATTTCGTTTTTAAACTCAATTTTTTTGGAAATCTTAAATCTAATTAGTCTTATATCTGCTGCTTTAACCTTAATTTATGGTTTTTTAGTGCTTAATTTTATCAGAGGATGGCATAACCTGGTCTATTTTATACCACAAAAATCTGATCCCCGAACCAAAGTTTCTATTATAGTTGCGGCAAGGGATGAGGAAGAGAATATTGCCAAAACGATTAATGACCTGATTGCTCAGCAATATCCTAAAGCTCTAACAGAGATTATTATTATTGATGACCATTCTACTGACAGAACAGCGGAAATTGTGTTGAGCTATGCCGACAGTAATGTGAAACTAATTAAGTTAAATGAGGATAGAGCATTAAACTCGTATAAGAAGAAAGCAATACAAACAGCTATCGGCACCTGCTCCGGCGATCTGATCATTACTACTGATGCGGATTGCAGGATGGGACATAATTGGCTGGTTACCATTGTAAATTTATACGAGCAAAAGAACTATAAAATGATCTCTTCGCCTGTAGCTTATTTTCAGGAGAAAAGTTTCTTTGAGCGATTACAGTCCTTAGAATTTCTTTATCTTATTGGCTTAGGCGCATCTACCATAGGAAACAAACAGCCATCTACTTGTAACGGTGCAAATTTGGCCTACGAAAAAACAACTTTTTATGAAGTTGGTGGCTTTCAGGGAATAGATGATCTGGCATCAGGCGATGATGAGCTGCTGTTGCATAAAATTGCGGCCAAATATCCAGATCAGATTGGTTTCCTTAAAAATAGAGAAGCCATTGTGTACACCCATGCAAAAGAAACCTTAGGCTCGTTTATACAGCAGCGCAAACGTTGGGCTTCAAAGAGTACCCGTTATAAAAACAAGGCGATTATTGTTTTGGGAGTGTTGATTTGGATCTTCAATCTATCCATTCTTGCAAATTTTATCACCGGACTTTTTATTCCGGGGTTTTTAACCGTCACATTTTATCAATTATTGGTTAAAATGGTTTTAGAAACATTATTTTTATGGGATGTAACCGGCTTTGCCAAAAGGCGCAGTTTACTCATTTTAATACCTGTTTTAAATGTGCTTCATGTAATTTACATGGTGTACATCGGCATTGCCGGAAATAGCGGAAAATACAATTGGAAAGGCAGAATGGTTAGATAATGGATAATAGCCCATCAAAAAAAGTATGGTTAAAGTTTAAACGAAATAGATTTGCCTTCGGCGGATTGATTTTTATTTTACTTTTGATGATAATGGGCATTTTGGGTTATCTTATTATGCCAGATGATTCTCCAAATGCAAATGTTCAGATTCTTCAATTAAATAAAAAGAAACCGGGGAGTACATTTACATTTTTAATCATCAGCAGGAACCCTAAAGTAGAAAAAGTTAACCTTTTCGAGAGAATGCTCAATGGGCAAACACCTATTTTTAAAAGCATCCCGATAACTTCTTACCTGATAAAAGATAAAGATGTTTTTGTACAGGAATATATTGGCGAGGATGAAAAAGCTAAGGAAACCAGATATGAACTGAAAGATTTATGTCCAAGTTGTGTTTTACCTTCAAAAATAGGAACATCACAAGCGCTCTTCGAAGAAAATAACATCTATACACACACCTATATTTTAGGAACTGATATTTATGGCCGGGATTTATTAAGCCGGTTGATTTTAGGTATCAGAGTTTCGTTATCTGTAGGTTTAATGGCGGTTCTCATCTCTCTTTTTATTGGCGTGAGTTTAGGAGCCATTGCGGGTTATTTTGGTGGCCGCATAGATGCAGCCATCAGTTGGTTTATGAATGTGGTTTGGTCGCTACCGTCATTGCTGCTCGTTATTGCGATATCTTTCGCTTTGGGGAAAGGCTTTTGGCAGATCTTTATTGCAGTTGGTTTATCAACCTGGGTAGATGTAGCCCGATTAGTGCGTGGGCAGGTGATGGCTTTAAAAGAGGTAGAGTTTGTTGAAGCTGCCAGAGCCTTAGGTTTTAGCACCAGCCGAACGATTATCAAACACATATTGCCAAACATCGCCGGTCCGATTTTAGTGGTGGCCTCATCCAATTTTGCATCTGCTATATTGTTAGAAACCGGCTTGAGCTTTTTAGGCTTTGGTGCGCAACCACCCATGCCAAGCTGGGGAAGCATGATTAAAGAACATTATGGTTATATCATTATGGATGCAGCTTATCTCGCCGTTTTGCCCGGTTTAGCCATTATGTTTACGGTATATGCCTTTAATGTACTTGCCATAGGTTTACGCGATGCTTTTGATGTAAAAGGCCAGAGCGTGACCGTTTAATCATAAAAAAGCAGTACCAATTGGCACTGCTTTATCCTCAAAAACAAAAGCTTAAGCTGTTGCGGTCAATGTGTTTCCTAAAACAGTAAGCGGATAAACTTTGGTTGAATCTGATCTATTTTGCTTTTTTCTTATCAAAAGAAAACCTACGTGCTATACTAAAGCCCCAGCGGTATTGCCCTTTAAGCCACGAAGTATTCGTATCAGTAATAAACTGCGATTCCTGTATTGCGGTGGCATTGGTGAAATTGAGGTGAAAAATATGTCCTCCGGTTTCAAACTCAAGTCCGGCACCAAGCGTTTTGTAATATTTGGTTCCCAATGTGCTTTCGAGATAAGCTTCTTTATTTTTATCCCTGAATGGAATGGTATAATCAGCTACAAAAGCCATGCGTTTGGTAATTTTGATACGGCCACCAACAGACAAGGCAAGCATATCGTTTTGATCACCAAAAACTGTAAAATTGCGGTGTACATACGATGGCATTACCAGCATTGAAAAGTTTGAGTTAAACTTACGGGCAATTACGGCTTGAACCACATAAGTTAAGCGATCCTGGAATTCGCTAAATGCATTTGCAGCGGTGGGATCGGTTGAAGCTTTCGCTGCAGAAAGGGTAGTGCTGCCGAATAAGGTTACTGCAACAGGTACTTTGTCATCAGCGGTTTGCTCCAGCAAACGGTATTTTAAATTCCCTTCGTAAAGCTGTGTTATCACACCGGCTCCTTTCGCCCTTGATAAACCAACGGAAAGCCTATCGCTGATCCCGTATTCAAAGCCAATGCGGATATCTGTTGATTGATCCAGCCCAAAAAAGTTTTTGGTACCACCTGCACTACCCGCAATATCGCCAAAACGGTGATCTACCCTAAAATCCAGTTCATTTTTATAAATGGTTTCATTGGTTTGGATGTTGATCAGTTTGGTTGCCTTAAAAGTAGCCTGTACATTCTTTTTTTCAGCAGGCATTTGCAATGCTTTTTCGAGCGAATCTTGTGCAAAAGCCAAAGTAGGCAAGAGGGTAATAGATAGGTATAAAATAGATTTTAGACGTAATTTCATAAATTTTATTTTTTGGGTTGATAAATAGCAGTCATTTTTACCTGTATGGTTTCTGCAATTTGTTTAAAAACGATCGTTGGGATTTTGATACCATGATCGGCCAGTTTTACATTAAATGTAGAAGTGGCTTTTGCCTCATCGCCGGTAATTACTAACGATCCTTTTGTTGTATATTCTTTGGTTACGCCATGGATCTGCAGGTTACCCTTAACCGTAACGGGATAAGTACCAGGTTTTGAAAAATCGATCTGTTCTACAATTTTTCCTTTAAAATCTGAAGTTGGGAACTTATCGCTCTCCATATAATTTTCGTTAAAATGCTCCTGCATCAGTTTTTTCTTAAACTGAAAAGAAGTATTGTTGATTTTGAAAATGATATCGTTGGTTTTGGTATTAAGTGCCGAAGCACCTGTTTTACTCTGTGCATCGATATCTTCTACAGGTGTTGAAGAGAAAAATGAAGAAGTTACGCTTTTACTTACCCAGATCTGCGCTTTTATACCTGTACATAATAACAAGGCTATTAAGGTGAAAAATAGTTTTTGCATCGGTGTTTTGTTTAAATTTTTAATGGAAACATCTTGATTTAGCGTTAATGTTTAGTTATTCTGGCATACCTTTATCAACCCAGGCTTGTAATAACTCTCTTTCACTGGCTGTTAGGGATCCACCTTGTGGCATTGTTTTGGTAACCAGAACAGCATTGGCTACTCGTGCATCATTTTTTATAGAGGCTAAACCATTTAAGGCCCATACGCCTTTCAATCCCCCATTAGGGCCATGGCAGCTATTACATTTAGTTTGAAATAGTGCGCCGGCAAAATTGGTATAGGTAACATTGGCAGTGGTTACCGCTGTCGGACCTGTAGGAGCTGCTGGTTTTAATTCCTCAGCCTGCCTTTTTGAGCAGGCAAATAGTAAGGCCGTAATTGCGGCTAATAAAAAGATTGAATTTTGTTTTTTCATAGGTGTTTATTTAAGATTAAAATTGGTGGAAGATTCATTTCTATATATTCATGTATGATTGCGGCTCAATGGAATTTTACGGGAACGGCGGATTTTTTTAAAATTTATGTTCTGTTTGTTTGAAAAGCATAACTGTTATTTATAATAAACATCGTTTTATGTAATTTCTGCTGAAATCTTAATCGTTACGTAGCTTTCTAAGAATTGGTTGCCTTGGGAAATAAAAAAAAACACAAAAAAAGCCGTTCCGATTTTACATCGGAACGGCTTTCGAGATAAATTCTATCTAAAACCTGGTTAAAATCTTCGGCTTTTAAAGGTGGATTGATTTTAATGTCTTTAATTATAACTGAAAACTCTTGAGAAACTTGTGGGCTTCCCACCGATTGAGTTAAAGTAAGCGGAAATAGCATATTGCCAACTTTCTTGTAGTTTGCCTAATTTCAGACGCACTATTGGTAATGGTACGCTTATCTTTCACAAGTAAACCCAATTTGGTGTTATATATTCAGTTTTCTTTTTGTCGGAAGTGATATTTATTTAAAAACATCAGCAACACCTACTTTGCCGTATTGCAGCTTTAATTTCTCCAGGTTTTGTATTGGTTGATTAATCCGTTGGTAGAACTATCATGGCTCGAAACTTTTTCGTTGTCCGCCAGTTCAGGAAGAATCTTTTTGGCCAATTGTTTGCCAAGTTCTACTCCCCACTGATCAAAACTAAAGATGTTCCAAATAACTCCCTGAACAAATATTTTATGTTCGTAAATGGCTACTAAGCTACCTAAAGTATATGGAGTTACTTTTTTCAACAATATTGAGTTTGTCGGACGATTGCCTTCGAATACTTTAAACGGAGCAATTTTTTCAATTTCTGAATCAGATTTACCTTCCTTCTTTAATTCGGCAGTTACTTCTTCTTCGGTTTTACCGTTCATTAATGCTTCTGTTTGTGCAAAAAAGTTCGATAATAAGATAGGATGATGATCGCCCAGTGGGTTTAAGCTCTGTGCCGGAGCAATAAAATCGGCAGGGATAATCCGGGTACCCTGATGAATTAACTGATAAAAGGCATGCTGACCATTTGTACCTGGTTCACCCCATATAATCGGCCCGGTTTCATAATCAACCTCATTGCCGTTTCTATCAACATGTTTGCCATTACTTTCCATATCTCCCTGTTGGAAATAAGCAGCAAAACGATGCATATATTGGTCGTAAGGTAAGATAACCTGCGTTTCTGCATTGTAGAAATTGATATACCAAACGCCTAATAAACCTAATATTACCGGTAGGTTACTTTCAAATTCGGCAGTTTTAAAGTGGTTATCAGTTGCATGTGCACCAGCCAATAATTGTTTAAAATTATCGAAACCTATACTTAATGAGATCGATAAGCCGATAGCACTCCATAAAGAGTAACGACCGCCAACCCAATCCCAAAACTCAAACATATTTTCGGTATCGATACCAAAAGCAGAAACGTCTTTGGCATTGGTCGATAATGCTGCAAAGTGTTTAGCAATATCACTTTCTTTGCCGCCTTTATCTAAAAACCAGGTACGGGCAGAATGTGCATTCGTCATGGTTTCTTGCGTGGTAAAAGTTTTTGATGCGACTAAGAATAAAGTCGTTTCAGCATTTAATCCCGATAAAGTTTCGGCGATGTGTGTGCCATCAATATTCGAAACAAAGTGAATATTTAAGTGGTTTTTATAATGTTTCAAAGCTTCGGTAACCATTACAGGTCCCAAGTCTGATCCACCGATACCAATATTTACCACATCAGTAATGGCTTTACCAGTATAACCTTTCCATTCACCGCTGATGATGCTATTACTAAATTTCTCCATTTTAGCCAATACTGCATTTACTTCAGGCATTACATCTTTGCCATCAACTAAAATTGGCGGATTGCTTAAATTACGTAAGGCGATGTGAAGTACCGAACGGTCTTCGGTCTCATTAATCTTATCACCATTATACATTGATTTTATCGCTTCATCCAGTTTACACTCGCGTGCCAATTGAATCAATAGTGCTAATGTTTCATCGCTGATGCGGTTTTTGCTGTAATCCAGCAAGATATCCTCAAAAAAAACAGAAAATTTATTGAAACGATCTGCATCTTCAGCAAAAAGATCTTTAATGCTTTTTTGATTAATATCGATAAAATGATCGGCTAAATACTTATAGGCCTCAGTTTCTGTGAAATTTATTTTAGGTAACATAATCTTTGTTTTTTGTAAAAGTAATAAAGCAAAAATTTAAAATTGTCTTTTTATTGTTCTAAATCAATAAGAATTTTTAAAGTTGACAACTCTAAAATCCATTTTGGAAACCTTAGTGCCGATACTTGCAGACTCCTATTGTTATCTGTTCAGGTAAAACCAAATTCCATCTCTCCCTAAAATTGTTTAGCTTAGGGCAACCTAAACTAAACCATTCATTTATGAAGAAAATATCCCTGATCGGTTTTTCGCTACTGGCGTTAAATTCTTTTGCCCAAAAATCAGATTTAAGGCCATTGGTTTCGAAAAAAGCTGATGCCATTGAACAAAAAGTAATTGCCTGGCGACGTGACTTTCACGAACATCCAGAGTTGGGAAATACCGAAGTAAGAACAGCTGGTATTATTGCAAAACATTTAGAATCTTTAGGCATAAAAATAAAAACAGGTGTTGCCAAAACAGGAGTAGTTGGTGTGTTAAAAGGAGGTAAACCCGGGCCAGTAGTGGCTTTACGTGCTGATATGGATGGCTTACCAGTTACCGAGCGGGTAGATGTTCCATTTGCCTCGAAAGTGAAAACACAGTATAACGGGCAAGAGGTTGGTGTAATGCATGCCTGTGGACATGATAGTCATGTGGCTATTTTAATGGGGGTAGCAGAAGTGCTGGCATCTATGCAAAAAGATATTCAAGGGACTGTGAAATTTATATTTCAGCCTGCCGAGGAAGGCGTACCTGCGGGAGATGAAGGTGGCGCAGCATTAATGATTAAGGAAGGTGTGCTCGAAAATCCTAAAGTTGATGTGATTTTCGGTTTACACATCAACTCTCAAACTGAAGTTGGTGATGTAACTTATCGCCCGGGTGGAACAATGGCTGCAGTAAATGATATGAAAATTACGGTTACCGGAAGGCAGGCACATGGGGCATACCCATGGAGCAGTATCGATCCGGTGGTGGTTTCCGCTCAGATTATCAATAGCCTTCAAACCATTGTAAGTAGGAATTTAAACGTGACCGAAAACCCCGGAGTGGTTACCATTGGTGCCATTAATGGTGGTGTGCGATCGAACATTATCCCCGAAAAGGTGGAGATGTTAGGTACAGTGCGCAACTTTAGTAAGGAAGATGAGGCCATGTTTATCGAAAGGATTAAAACCATCGCTACCAAAACAGCTGAGGCAGGTGGGGCAACAGCCGAAGTGAAAATTCCTTACAGTAATCATTATCCGGTTACCTTTAATAATATTGCACTAACCGAAAAGATGTTGCCGAGCATGGAATTAACAGCAGGTAAAAATCACGTGAAATTAAAACCACCAGTTACCGGTGCAGAAGATTTCTCTTTTTTCCAGGAAAAAGTACCTGGTTTATTTGTGTTTTTAGGAGGTATGCCAAAAGGTAAAGATCCTTTGAAAGCGGCATCGCATCACACCCCGGATTTTTACCTTGATGAAAGCGGTTTTGTTTTAGGGGTTAAATTACTCTCCAATCTAACGCTGGATTATATGGCGATGAAAAAATAAGAGGTTCATTAGTTCATTTGTCATTGGTTTATTAGTCATGGTGCATGAATAAAGAAAATAAAATTGGTTAACAAACAGTAAAGGATCAGTTTTAATTGAAATTGCCATGCGCTATGCTCAAAGCGATTTTATATATTTGTTCCATGACCAAAGAAAATATTCAGGATTTAAGGGACAGAGTAACGTCGCTGAGGAGGTATCTTTGACGTTGATGAGCTACTTTACGCCATTCGCGAAGAAGAAAAATTAACAATGGCGCCCGATTTCTGGGACGACCCTAAAAAAGCAGAAAAAATTCTTGCCGAAATTAGTTCAAAGAAAAAGTGGACTGATGGCTTTGACCAAACCAACAGTGCGGTTGAGGATGCAGTGGTGATGTTTGAATTTTTTCAATCCGGCGATGCTTCAGAAGCTGAGCTTCAGGATCAGTTCGAAATCGCCAAAACTGCTGTAGAAGAACTCGAACTTAAAAATATGCTGCGTAGCAAAGAGGATCAGCTTTCTGCGGTATTACAAATTACTGCCGGGGCTGGTGGAACTGAAAGCTGCGACTGGGCTTACATGCTCATGCGGATGTATATGATGTGGGGTGAAAAGAACGGTTACAAAATTACCGAACAGGATAGCCAGGAAGGGGAGGTTGCAGGGATAAAATCAGTAACGCTTCAATTCGATGGCGATTTTTCTTACGGCTACCTGAAAGGCGAAAATGGGGTACATCGTTTAGTGCGTATTTCTCCCTTCGACTCGAATGCCCGTAGACATACTTCTTTTGCCTCGGTATATGTTTATCCTTTAGTGGATGATACCATTCAGATTGATATTAACCCAGCTGATATCGAGTTCGAAACTTTCAGGGCAGGCGGTGCCGGCGGACAAAATGTGAACAAAGTTGAGACAGCTGTGCGTTTATATCACAAACCATCTGGTATCATTATTAAAAACCAGGAGTCGCGATCGCAATTACAGAATAAAGAGAATGCGATTCGGTTGCTTAAATCTCAATTGTATGAGATCGAAGAACGTAAACGGAATGAAGCCATTGCTGCGGTAGAAGGATCGAAAAAGAAAATTGAATGGGGCTCGCAAATCAGAAGTTATGTTTTGGACGACAGACGCGTGAAAGACCACCGTACCAATTACCAAACCTCCAATCCTGATGCAGTTTTAAATGGCGATATTAACGACTTTTTGAAGGCTTATTTAATGGAATTTTAAAGTAAAAAAATGTCAAAATCATCCATCATCATAATTTTATTGCTTATGGCAATGTACAATGCTAATGCGCAAGAAGTTGTGCCATTATATCCAGGTGAAATTCCAGGTGCAAAACCTACGCCAGCAACCTATGTAGAAAATACCGAAGTCCGCTCAAATGGCACTTTAAGTATTACCAAAGTATCAATACCTACATTAACAGTTTTCGAAGCACCTAAAAACATTGCCACTGGTACAGCGGTAATCATTTGCCCGGGTGGGGGGTATGGGGCTTTGGCCTTTAGTCATGAAGGTACTGATGTAGCTAAACGCTTTAATGCCATTGGAGTAACTGCCTTTGTATTGAAATACCGTTTGCCGAGCGATGAAATTATGGTTGATAAAACCTATGGACCGTTGCAAGATGCACAGCAAGCCATTTACCTGGTTAGAAAAAATGCGAAAAAATATAGGATTAAGACCAGTAAGATTGGAATTATGGGCTTTTCTGCAGGTGGACATTTTGCATCAACTTTGGTTGCTCATTATAACGATCTTAAAATTTCTGATCCTGAAAAGGTAAGTCTGAGACCAAATTTTGCTGCATTAATTTATCCTGTAATTAGTTTCGAAGAATCAGTACATACTGGTACCATGAAGAATTTATTGGGGCCAAATCCTGCTGACAGTTTAAAACATTATTTCTCGGCAAATAAAAATGTGAACAAAAAAACACCCCCTGTTTTCTTTGTACATGCTAAAGATGATAAAACCGTTCCTTATGAAAATAGTGTTTTAATGAATGAGGCACTAAAGCAGAATAAGGTAGATACTGATATTTATCTATATGAAAAAGGTGGACATGGCTTTGGTCTGATTAATAAAACTTCAGATGTAGACTGGTTTAACTTATTGGCTACCTGGATGAAGAAAGAGAAATTTTGATATCCTCAATGATTTTTAACCTCTTCACCTGATTTAATTTAAGCCACTTTAAACTTATTTGATCACTCAAATAGAAATTTAAACATTTAAATAAAGCCTGATCATGATTTGTGGTCAGGCTCTTGCTTTTACATCGTTTTTCATTCTTCTGTAAACAAGCTATAAATCCCATTTTACCACTCTATTTTTACGATTTAACCCCTTATTTTTTAGTTATGGTTTGTATAAATTTGCTTACGTATATGTCATTTTTTACCTTGATGCTGCAAATGATCTAACCACATACGTAAAAATATACAAGCAGATTTACAGTTTTAAATTTAATATGCTTGTATTCAGTTTTTATGAAGTTAGGTCAAACGTAATGCTTTTACAATTAACCAAATATTTACCTAATTCAAAAAAAATGAGAAAAGAAACAACGAAATGGTGCCTGCTATTGGTATGCTTGTTTACCGGGCTTTTATCTTGCAAAAAAGATAAGGCTGAAATTAAATCTGAAAATGGCCAGGTTAAAGCCTGGGAGACATTAATTGATGGCAATTCTTTTGCCAGCTACGCTAATTTTGAGGCACAATGGAATTACAACTATCCCTGGGGTACTGATCATAATGGTTCGGCACGCATGGTGGGCAGTTCTTCTAACCACAATCAAATCTCTTTAAGCGGAAGCGTATTAACAATTAAAGCTACCCGCTTAACTACATCTCCTGGAAATAGTACAGCTAATGGCTTTACCAATGTGGCGATTTGGTATAACTCTGGCGCATGCCATGCCAAGCAACAGGTGCTTATTAACGATCAGTTTCCCAGTTATACCATTTCAGGAGATTTTGCCGTGCCAACTAGTAAAGGTACCTGGCCTGCATTCTGGATTACGGGCGTTAATTCGTGGCCGCCAGAAAGTGATATTATGGAATTTAAAGGCAATAATACAAATTGGCAAAACACTTATGATGGTGGTTGGGAAAATAAACTTACTGCAGTTTCTAACGCAGGCTCTTACCACAATTATAAATGCTGGTACAATAAAGTAAGTGCAACGGATGTAGATTGCCATTATTACATTGATAATGTTTGGGTGGCCAAGCATACCATGAGTAATTCGGTAAATAAGCCCATGTGGCTAATCATCAACATGCAAATGGAAGGAGATAGTGGCGCTCCTGGTCCGTCTGGTAATACTTTGTACACTGGCAAAAATATTTACCTGGGTAGAGAAAGAGCTTTCTAATTGCTTAAATAAAAATTAATTTGGAGGTAGCATTGCAGCTGCCTCCATTTGTATCATAAATAAAATATGAACAAATATTTATTCTTTCTTGGCGGTATATTGCTCTGTGTTTTACTAACGCAGTGCAAAAAGGATGAAATAACAACGCCACAAAACAATGTTGCTTTATTGATTAACAGGATTAATCTGCTAAGACAGAGCGGATGTAATTGTGGTGCTGAATATATGCCCCCGGTACCCAGCTTATCTTCAAATAACCAGTTGCAAAATGCGGCAATAATGCATGCAAAAGACATGGCAGAACAAAACTATTTTGATCATTTATCTCCAGATGGCGGTACTCCCGCCGAACGTACATTAAACGCAGGTTATAAAGGCCATTTTAGGACAGAAAATTTAGCCAAAGGATATTCTGATGTGGATCAGGTGATTGCCGCGTGGAAAAATAGTGTAAGCCATTGTAAAGCCATGATGGATGCTAAAAGTAGTGAAGCTGGTGTAGGTATGGCACAAAATTATTGGGTGGTAACCTTCGGCAGTTCCTTATAATCTTTTATCGTTTTATCAATTACATTAAGTAAGCCATTGCTATACAAATCATTAGCTAATTCCCAAAACATAATGCCATTTAATTTTTGGTCAATTACATATTTGGTTTTTAATGAAATTGATTTTGGATCATCAAAAGTGACGAAATACCGGGTTTTCGGATTATAATAATAAGGAGCTTTCGCTACCTCATCCCAATAATAGGTATAGCCATTTTTCGTTGAGAACTTTTTGTTGAAATCCTTAAAAGCAAGGCTGCTTAAAAATTTTGTAGGCTGGTATAATCCCTGGTTCGCATTGGTGGTGTTTTCAAAAATACGGGCGTAGAATGCTGCTCCTAAAGCAATTTTTTGCGCAGGTACACCCAAACCAATTAAAGCTTTTACAGCATAATCGGCGGATAAAGTTTGTTGTGGGGTAGAATATAAAGGCGAATGATGTCCACTTTGTGATGCATATCCACCTACCAGATCGTAACTCATTACATTTACCCGGTTTACCAGTGGCATTACCTTATCCCATTCAAAGCAAGAATCGATGCTGTTTTGGGATCCTCCGGCTGCGAAACTAATCTCTGCTTCTTTGCCGAGCTTTTCTCTCAGTTCTTTAATCAATAAAGTAAAATTGTGCTTATCATCAGGCGTATACCTGTGCCCGGGATAACCTGAAATAGCCGGGTATTCCCAGTCGATATCTATACCATCGGCCTTGAAAAAATCTAAAAGTGCTTTAGTTGTTTCAGCAAATGTTTTTCGCCCATCAGCTCTGCTAAATACTTCTGAACAATTAGCGCAGGCACCCCAGCCCCCCATGGCAATCATAACCTTTAAATTGGGGTTACGTTTTTTGAGCTTAACCATTTTCGAAATCAAAGCCGAATCTTCAGCTGATGTGATATTTAAACTATCGCCTTTTAAATGTCCAAAGCTGTAAATCAGGTGGCTCAGTTTTTCAATCGGGAAGCGATCTATTGCCGTGTTTTGCCCGCTATAATAGGCAATTATATTAGGTTTTACTGTTTTTTGCGCCTTTAGGCTACCAGCGAAAAGCATTAAAGCCATCAGGCAAATTCTAGGTAAACTACTAATTTTCTTGTACACTGGTTGGGGGAATTTAAATGCTGTTCTCTGCTAAAATGTTTTGGAGTTCGTTTAATTCAGCTACTTTTTCAGTTGCTCCGGCATTTTCATAAGCCGAAATCAGGTTTCTGATTACGCGGCGGATGATATCGGTATTACTGCAGGGTTTATAATATTCGGGTAAAGCTTCTAAGTTAAGTTGACGCAAAAACTGATCCACATCATGTTTGCCAAAAATATTACCACGGTTAAAAGCATTGATATAAAATAGCACACCATACTCAGCGCCCTCTTGCTTACTATCATCAATGTAACCTAAAATAAAATGCTGCGGCAAATTAATCCCATATACGGGCAGATCTAATTTTTGGGCCAGGGTAGAGTAAATAATGGCCAACGAAATCTGGTTGCCTTTTTTGCTTTCTAAAACCTGATTTAAGTAAGAGTTTTGAGGATCGTGATGGTTTTTGGTGTTGCCGCCAAAGCCATATTGCTGGTATAAAACGTGGTTAATCAGTTTTACTTTCTCAACCGAACTCATTTCGTACTGCAGCCCCAGCCAAATATCCCTTTTTATCTCTTCAATTTGGTTAATTACTTTTTGCTCATCTAAATCAGGGTATTGGTAACGGTTTATAATCAGGGCGCCTTGTAATAAATCAAAAGCACCACTTAAATACCAAAGGTTTAGATCTTCTTTAACGGTTTTGAACTGAATTTGGTGTACAATATTTTCAATGCGTTCCTGCATCAAGCCATCGAAAGATTGTTCCCAGGCATTTTCTAAATAGTGGATTACCTCACCGCCATATTCAAGCAGTTTTTTCTCCACATGTTGATACACTTCCTCGTCAGGATCATCCAATAATTTTACTAAAGCACTTATCTCTGCGATATTTTCCATAAAACATACATACGTTTGCGGTGTTTAATTACTTTTGCAATATTATGCTATTTCAATTTATTAAAGATTACCTTAAACACTGTTTAACAGCTAAGAGCAGACACGGAACGCATTCGCCATTTGTGTACAAGCTCGCTGATGAGGTAATTTACGATTTTAACGACAAATCTGAATACAAAAATATAGAAGAGCAACGAAAAAAACTTTTTAATGACGATTCAATAATCAACGTTACAGATCTTGGAGCGGGTTCTCACCTTAATAAGAGCCGTACCAAGAAGGTAAGTCAAATTGCCAAGAATGCGTTAAAAAGCCCAAAGTTAGCCAAGCTTATTTATCGGTTAGCTAAAAATACCCAGGCAAAAAGTGCAATTGAATTGGGTACCTGTTTAGGCATTACCACTGCCTATCTTGCTAAAACAGATCCACAGACTGAAATTATCACCATAGAAGGTTGTCCGCAGACTGCAGAGGTAGCCAGGAAAAATTTCCAGGATTTGGATTTAGAAAATATTGAACTCCATGTGGGCAACTTTGACTTAATTTTACCCGATATTATTGCCCGCCAGCCCAGCCTCGATTTTGTATATATCGACGGAAACCACCGGAAAGATGCTACTTTGAATTATTTTAAATGGTGCCTGCCAAAAGTTACCGAAAATTCGTTACTCATTTTTGACGATATTTATTGGAGCGAAGGAATGAAAGAAGCCTGGACTGAAATTAAAAATCACCCTGATGTTACGGTAACCATCGATTTATTTTGGATTGGATTGGTTTATTTTAAAAAGGGGCAGGTTAAAGAACATTTTAAACTTAAGTTTTAAACCCATGCAGGAACCGAAATTAGCAGGCATTCAAAAACGATCAGCACTTTTTGTTTTGCTGCTTAGCCTTTTCTCAGGAATCGCAGCTTACCTGCTTTCGTTTCTTTGTAAAATGGATACCCTTACGCATATTATGTTTGGGTGGGATGTTTTTTGTGTGGTGTTAAATACCCTTCATTGGTATATGTTTTTTCATACCTCTTCTGCCGAAACTCATTTAAAAGCCAAAATGCAGGATGAAACCCGTGGCGAAATTTTTGTTATTGTAGTGGTTTCTACCTTTGCAGGTTTACTGGCGGTAATTCTGTTGCTAATTAACAAGGATATTGAACCGCTAGATTTAATCATTGCCATACTTGGCATGTTTTTATCGTGGTTTTTAGTGCATACTACTTTTACCATGCGTTATGCCCATTTGTATTATGGCGGCAAGCAGAAGGAAAAATCGGAAAAAGATGGTTCGGGGTTGGAGTTTCCAGGCAATGATGAACCTGATTTTATCGACTTTGCTTACTTTTCTTTTGTTCTGGGCATGACTTTTCAGGTTTCTGATGTCGAAATTTCGAACAGGGAGATCAGACGACTTTCCCTCCTGCATAGTTTAATCGCCTTTATTTTCAATACTGTTATTGTAGCATTAACCATTAATGCACTGGCAGGGCTAAGCAAGTAACAAATCGTCATCTCGACCGAAGCATCGCCAAGTGGAGAGATCTATCACCCCACATTTTTTGTCATCCTTAACGCAGTGAAGGATCTTTAAAAGCCACTATTTTTAACAGGGTGAGGTGCCGTGAAAAGATTTATTCAACTAATTACAGCATTTTTTTTGGAAATGAGCAGTCCGGTTCTTTTAGCAGGTTTCGGTCCCGCTCCCGCTTCTGCCGATGAAGAATCGGCATCCCGCTTCGATCGGGTTTAGAAACAACAGTTAAATGCTTTTGGCTCCATACCAGGGGCAAGCCGTTCGGTCATAAACCTGACAGCAGCGAACATCCCGATTCTTCATCGGGATAAAGCGAATGGCAGGGCTACAAGAGCCAAGAACCACAGTCCGTTCATTTTCAAATAAAAAGTGTTAATGCTTAGGATTAGGAAATGAATAGTCCAGTTCTTTTGGCAGGCTTCGGTTCCGCTCCCGCTTCTGCCGATGAAGAATCGGCATTCCGCTTCGATCGGGTTTAGAAACGACAGTTAAATACTTTTGGCTCCATACCAGAGCAAGCCTTTCGGTCATAAACCTGACAGCAGCGAGCATCCCGATTCTTCATCGGGATAAAGCGAATGGCAGGACTACAAGAGCCAAGAACCACAGGTCATTCATTTTCAAATAGGTGTATATTTTAATTTTATAACACTGTATATCAGATTGTTATGATTTTAAACTGATTTTTCAGTAATATAACTTGTTTTTTAGTTGTGAAACTGAAAAGTAAGTTATAGATTTGAGTATGGAAGAATTAACCAAAGCAGAAGAGCGCATTATGCAGGTTTTATGGAAACTGCAGAAGGCATTTGTGAAAGATATTATTGATGAACTTGAAGACGAACCTAAACCGCCTTATAATACCATCTCATCAATTGTCAGGCTTTTAGAGAAGAAAGGCTATGTTAACTATAAGGCTTATGGGAAAACATACGAGTATTTTCCGGCCATTACAAAAGATGAGTATGCCAAAACTACTTTCTCTAAGCTTTTTGCCGGCTATTTTAATAATTCTCCAACCAGCCTGTTATCATTTATGGTAAAAGAGGAAAAACTAAGTGAAAAAGATATAGAAGAAATTAAGAAAATCATTAACCAGGATTCGAAATCATGATTTTAATTTATTTATTGAAGGTTTCGGCCTGTACACTCATATTCTTTGCCGCTTATCAGTTATTGCTGGCCAAGCTCACGTTTTTTAACCTGAATCGTATTTATTTATTATTAATGTTGGTTTTGAGTTTTGGTATTCCAGCGCTTACGATCGAAAACCGCCATGAAATAATGGTAAGTAACCAGGAGATTCCATCAAAAATAGCCTATAGTAATGATAGTGTTATTGAGCAGGATTTTGTGGATGAAAGTAGTGCCGCCAATAATAGCCTAAACTTGGATCAAGTGCTTATGTATGGTTATTGCTCAATTTTAGTCTTTCTTGTTTTTAGAATGCTGTTTGTGATGGTACTTATTCAGATCCAGCTGCGTAAACACACTATTGATAGGAGCGGAGCTGTTATCCTGGTTAGTGAGAAATCTACCATAAAAAACTGTTCTTTTTTTAACCAAATTATTATCGATTCCTCTTTACAGTATGAAGAAAAGAATCTGGTCATAAAACATGAATTGGTTCATGTGAAGCAGCTGCATGTCGTCGACAAACTTTTAGTCAATTTCGTTGCTGCAATCCTTTGGTTTAACCCCATTATTTATTTCTGGCGGAATGCCATTGATCATAACCACGAATTTCTGGCCGACCGTGAAACCGCTAAAGTTGCAGATAAGAAGTTTTATGCTTCTTTACTTTTAAATCTGACTATGCCAGCCCAAAATTTAGGCATTAATAGTTTTAGTAAACTTCCACTAAAAAACAGGATCATGATGTTGTACAAAGAACCAAACGCAAAACTGCAAAAGCTTGCCTATGTAGCCATTATTCCGGTATTAATGATTTGCTGTATGGCATTTATAAACCGAAAAGAAATTATTATTGAGAAAAAATCGACAGGGAATCAGGCTTCTGCAGATGCACCTGTAAAGCCGAATGTTTATGCGATGAAATACTTAAACAGCAACATTAAGGTTAATCCAAATGCTGCTTTTAATGAAGTAGAACCCGTTTTGGTTGTTGATGCTGGTCATGGAGGGAAAGACGGAGCTGGTTCTGCACTTGATGGACAAAAAGAAAAAGACCTGAACTTAAGGGCGGTGAAAATACTGCAGGAAGAAGCCGAAAAAAGAGGAATAAAAATAATATTAACCAGGAGTACCGATCAATTTTTATCACTTAGAGACCGTTTGCCTAAGGGAGAAGCTACAGCATTTATATCTATTCATCATAATGTAACACAGGTAGATGCACCTGTACCTTTCGATGGTATTGAGGTGTATGTTTCGAAACAGAACAGCAATATAAAACTTGCGGAAGATCTGGGAGCTGGCATTTTAAACAAGTTAAAGCAGCTTAACGGAATGGAAGTAAGAGATTCTTTAAAAAACGGAAGTTTATTTTTATTGAGAGAATCAAAGGCGCCGGCAGTTTTAATTGAACTCGGCAATATATCCGACAGTAAAACATTAAATTATATTAATCAGGAAAAAAATATCCGGAGAATCAGTAATTTGATTTTGGACGGATTTGTAGCTTTTTCTAAACGGGGCTGTTAATAATTATAGTTATGGAATGGTTAACCTATCTGCTTAAAGTTACTGCCTGTACGGCATTGTTTTTTGGTTTTTACCTGGTGGTTTTAAGAAAGCTCACCTTCTTTAAAATCAACCGTTTTTATTTGCTGGCTTCTTTGTTCCTGAGTTTTATTATTCCTGCTTTGCAGTTTGAGGTTAAACGTGAAATGCCCATGTTAGAAACTGAGCTTGTAGACATGCCTGATTTAAAACCAATTCAACCTGCCCCTGTGCAACTTATTCAGCCTGTTATGGTCGAATACCAGCCAGAGGTGACATCTAAAACTGATTGGGTGGGCATAATGGCTTATGCTTATAGTGGCATCGCTTTGCTTTTATTGCTCCTTTGCCTATGGCGCTTATTCGTTTTGCTTAAACATACAGGGAATTATACCAAAAATAGTAGTGGACTAAAGCTGATTACCAAAACAGAGGGTTTTACCAACTGCTCCTTCTTTAACTATGTTTTTATAAATGATGCGGATTTAAGTGCAACGGATTTATCGGTTCTGCTTAAACACGAGCAGGTACACGCCAGGCAATATCATTCGATAGATAAAATTATTTTAATGGTTTTCAAATCCGTTTTATGGTTTAATCCCATAGTTTACCTATATGATAAAGCTTTAGAGCAGGTGCATGAATATGAGGCAGATGATATTACTTCAGCAGATTGTGGCAGTGAGGCATATGCCAACCTACTCTTAAAACTGGCGATAAGCAAAAGTAATATGCCGCTGATCCACAACTTTGTGAAGAGCCCGATTAAAGCCCGTATTAAAATGTTGTTCCACGCTAAATCTAAAAACATGAAAAAATTAATTTACTTATTGGCCATCCCCGTTGCTGTGGGATTGGTCTGGCTATTTGCCGTTCAGGTAGTGTATGCACAAAATATAAAAGATAAAAGCAAACCTTCGAAAGACTTTTACGAAGGAGCCTTGAAGGGGAAAGTCCTTAACATTAAAAAAGAAACTATAGGTCTTTATACATTCCATTTATTATCGGATGGAAAGATTTACCCGATTGAAGCCACCACTTTTAAAGAAAAGATTAAAGTTGGAGATGAAATTATCGTTTATACATCAGTTAAAGGCTTTAATATGCGAAAAATGGATAAAAATGGAAAAGTTATCGCAGAGACTAATAGACCTATATATAATGCAACAAAGATTACCACTTTTGACGGAAGTTTAATTTACGAGCAAAAAATAGAACATTATGCCTTTTTATATGAAGCCAATAAAGCGCGTTCTGCCTCATCTAAAATTAAAACGATAGAAAAAGACATTAATGGTAAGATTGAAAAGATCGTTCTGAATGATGGCCTTTTTACCATCAACTTAAATCTTAAGGCTCAAAATATAAAGGATGATAACTTTAAAGTAGGCGACGGGGTATTGGTTAAATTTATCGGCGAAACATTGGTGGCAAAAAATATTTATGCTACCGATAAAATGATTGTGCTGTATTCTGAGCCTAAAAAATATACAATCAAAAATGAAGCACTTTATAATCGGTTTTACTTTAACGATGGGAAACAGAAAGTAGCTGTAGTAAAAAATCAACCAACTGAAGTTGCCAAACCAGTTACGCCTAAAATCATCTCGTTTTCTAAAATAACCGGTGATGTGCAGTTCAAAGTTTCTTATCTGGAAAATGTGGTTATCGACATTAGCAACTGCAGGTTAGAAGCCAGGTATGTTGAGTTGGATCAGGCTAACAATAAAATGATCGCCAAAAATGCATCGATTAAAAATTCTAAACAAAGCGTTATGGTAAAGTCTAACCTCATGACGTTTGACCTAAAAAAAGGAGATTATCGTATTGATATCGGTGATGAAACTAAAAAAGGCAATGATCTTGAAAAATTGATTAATTCTATTGCTTTTATTGATAATATCGACAATTCAGATGTAGCTTATAGTGCCCGGGATTCTGTAAAGATGAGTAGAGACAAATCAATTGTTACGCTTTATGGGAAAGCAAAATTGGATTATAAAAATTTTACCATATCAGCCGAGGCAGCTACCTATAACAAGAATACGGAAAAAATAACGGCTAAAAATCTTATCCTTCGAAACAAACTAACCGGAATAACAGCGATTGGTTCTTATGGTGAATTTGATATTAATGGTAAAGTTGAAGTTTGGCAGGGCAACAAATAGTTTGAATGATAAGAACATTAGGCTTTCTTGTTTTATTTTTTATCATCATCAATTGCGATGCTCAACTTAAACTCTCAGGGAAGGTAACTGACCAGGTGCATGAAACTTTGCCATTCATTACTGTTAAAATTTCAGACGCTAAAAATCGGGTGAATTATACACAAACAGACAGCCTCGGGTTTTACCAGTTCAGCAATTTGCAGTCTGGAAAATATGAGATCACTTATGCTGCACTCAATTTCAAAGTTGAGAACAGGTTACTGAGCTTAAGCAGAGATACGCTGATTAACATTCAACTCCAGGAAAATACAAATAAGCTTCCTGACGTTCAAATCAGTGCCAGAAAAGCGTTAATAGAAAAACAGATCGATAGGACCGTTTTTAATGTGGAGAACAGTGTTTCTGCCATCGGAACAGATGCTTTGGAACTGCTTTCTAAAGTGCCAGGAGTTAGGGTTTTGAATGATAGGGTTTCATTGGTGGGCAAAGGTGCTGTTAATATTATGATTAATGATAAATTGGTGCTCTTATCTGATGATGAGCTGTCTAATTATTTAAAGTCAATTTCATCAGATAACATCGTCAGGATTGAAGTGATTACCAATCCCCCGGCAAAATACGACGCACAGGGAAATAATGGCTTGATCAATATTGTACTAAAGAAAGTTGCTGCCGAAGGATTTAAGGGGTCGATAAATACCGCTTTTACAAAAGCTATTCATCCAACGGTATCTGCAGGTGGGAGTTTAAGTTACAGGAAAAATAAGATTACGCTTTCCACAAACTTTAATATCCGGAAAGGATCTCTGGTTCCTTTTGAGCAGAGTGATGTTTTTTATCCCAACCAAACCTGGAACATTGTAAATAAAGACCGGAATTTTAGGACGGTGCCCAGTGGACAGATCGGAATGGATTATCAGACTTCTCCAAAAACGGTATTAGGATTATCGTACAACGGTGGGTTAACCAACTTCCATTCTGAAGAAAATATTAAAACCACTGTTTATAATAAAACAGGTAGTTTAGATTCAGTGCTGAATTCTGATGCCAATGCCAAAATCAGATCTCATTATAATTCCGCCAATGTGTATTTTAAAAAAGCCTTAGATTCTGCAGGAAAACAGCTGCTTATAAATGGCGATTGGTTTAAATACAGGGATGATAAAGAAAGGTTTTTTAACAATACCAGTTATTTTCAAAATGGAATAATGAGCCCGAATTCTTTTGCCGAATATCTATCTGCCAGTAAACAAAATATAGATTTATTTACCGTAAAGGCTGATATAGATTTGCCTCATAAAACCTTTAAGCTATCTTTTGGTGCAAAATTGAGTTTTATCCATAACGAGAGTGATCTTGCTTTTTATAAAGTCCGCAATACGGTTTATGAGCTGGAACCCGGCCAAACCAATCTCTTTAATTATCAGGAAAACACACAGGCCCTCTACATTAACTATAATAAAAGCCTAAAGCGCTGGGATTTTCAGGCTGGTCTGAGAGGAGAATACACACAGATTGATGGCGTTTCGGTTAATGAACAAAATCGAAGTGAGTATTTCAGGCTTTTTCCTACGCTTTACATCGGTTACCTTGTAAATAACAAAAGCACTTTTTCTGCTAATTATGGCCGCCGGATCAACCGGCCTGCTTATCGCAAACTAAATCCTTTCCGCTGGTACAGCAACCAATATGCTTATACCGAAGGAAACCCTTTTTTACAGCCATCGTATAACGACAACATCGAAATTTCTCATACTTACAATAATATCTTCACCACGACACTATCTTTTAGCCATACCACAAACGGCTTTAATGATGTCAATTTTATTGATGCTGGTACGAATATTCAGGCTGCCAAACCCGTTAACTTTATTACAGGGTATCATTATCAATTCAGCAATGCCATTACGCTAAATCCTTTGAAATGGTGGGAGAGTATCAATCAAGCGGATGTTTTTTACACAATATCCCATTCTGGCATCGCGCAAACCCAAAGTAGCCTGAACGGATTTGGTGTTTATTTTTCTACGCTCAATCAATTTGTGTTTAACCAATCTAAAACCATTTTGGGCGAAGCCAGTTTCTGGTACCAATTCCCAACAATTGAGGGATTGAATCAAAATAAAACTCAATATAACCTTGATCTGGGAATTAAAGCTTTATTCGTTAATAAAAAAATACAATTGGCGATAACGGCAAGTGATGTCTTAAAAACAAACCGGTACCGTTTTAATAGTCTGGTAAATGACATCAAGCAAGAGTACAATAACTATTACGATAGCCGTCAGCTTCGGATCACCTTCCGTTATAATTTTGGCAATGAAAAGATTAAACAGCAGGATAGGAAGTTAGGGAATGAAGAGGAGCGGAGGAGAAATAATTAATTATGGAAGATGTAATATGGATGATGGAAGGGATTTGTGTTGATCCGTGTGTATCTATGATTAAAATTTTTCGATTGCGTTATGAATGATAGATACAAAGAAAAGTCGTCATCTCGACTGAAGCGCAGCGGAATGGAGAGATCTATCTAGGCAGATTTAGCTTCGCTGAGCACTTCGTGGTTCTCAACTGCGTTGCACTCCGCTCGAAATGACGATTACTTGAGGTAGTTATCTCCTAAAGCTTCTTTATCATTTATATTGATTTTATACAATAAATTATCCCACAGGATGACAAGACAGATGGGAAGAACTCAAAATGCCATCATCCATTTTCCCTCTTACATTACCCATCCCTAAAACGCTTCTGCTAAACTGATATAAAACCCAGCCTGGCGTTTTTCATTTGGCAATTTTTCTCCTATACCATAATCTAACCTAACGCTCAAACCTTTAGCCGGGTCGAAAAAGTAACGGCCGCCAACACCAAAGTTTGGTTTTAATCCATCGCCATTAAATTGGCCGTTAGCAAATACTTTACCCGTACCGGCGAAAGCCACGATCCCAAAACGGTTCATAAAACGGTAGCGGATTTCGGCTTGTGCCGCCATTAGGTTTTCATCGCGGTAACGGCCACTGTAGTAACCACGCATCATTTGGTCGTTGCCTAAATGATGTAATAAATAAAATGGCGTGCTTTTGCTTTGGATGGTGTAATAAATGCCCTGTACGCCCAAAACCACTTTTGGTGCCAAACTAAAGAAACCTCGGAGGTCTAGTTTGATCTGTGATCCATTGAAACTTTCTCCACCAAAAAAATCAGGTGCATATTGGTAGGTTGCCCTCCCGAAAAAACCTTTGGTAGGGTAGTTGTTGCTGTTTCGGGTATCGTAACTCTGCGATGCGCCGATCCATGCGACCGAACCACCATCTTTATCTAAAATTTGTGGGTTAGTGGTATAAATGCCTCCGGCTTGCTTGTCTATAAAATGATAATTCTCAAAACCTAATGAAACACCTGTATAAGCTTTGGGTAAAGTGTTCATTTCGGCATCAAAAAGTGTTTTAAAAACCCTTTGGTCTAGTTTGTCTTCATCTATCTTTTTAGCGTTGTTGCCGATACCATAAAAGTTAAAGGGCTGGTTTTTAAAACGGATATCGCCAATAAAGTGATATTTGTTTCCTTTTGTCCACATATCACCTTTTAGCATAAAATTAGCTGTCTTTTTAGTGGAGTAGGTGGTATTCAACGCGAAATTGGAACTGCGGTTCAGTGTGTCTTTACGGTCTACATAAAAAGAATAAATCGCACCAACGCCAAACTCAAATCCTGTTTCCTGACTATAGCCAAAGGCTGGTAAAGGTAAAAAGCTTGCTTTACGGGTAGTATCTTTTTCGTTTGAGAGCATCTTTTTGATCAGTTTCATTTGTGCGAATGAACTTCCTGAAACGAGCGCCAGGAAAATAATCAGATAATATTTTTTCATCAAGTTTTTTTGATTTTATAGGCGATGAAGCTATCATGAGCATATCCTCGTATTGTAAGTGGTTTGCTCATGATGGTTTCATTACTGCAAAGAAAAGGAAATTTAGTAAGAAGTTGGTTAACTGGTTGATTGTTTAATTGTATCTGGCAACTGCTCAATCCCAATTCCAAACACCCAAAACGTCATTTCGAGCGGAGTGCAACGCAGTCGAGAAATCTGTATAGATAGATCTCTCCATTTCACTGCGTTTCAGTCGAGATGACGACACTTTATTGAAATTTATCATTGGAAATCGGAACCTGTATTATTACCTCTCCTAGCCGCCACCTAAACCGGATTGTAGGGAAAAGCCCATAGGTGAGGTACGAACCGAGGACTTGTACCGGAAAGCCGGACTAACTTTAATAGTTACACTAAAACTGCTTTTCAAATAAAAGATCCTTCGACTACGCTCAGGATGACAAACCGTGAGGGGATGATCAACTCTAATTTTTATAAGTAAATAGGCTCTGTGCCCTAAGTGCTATACGCCAAACGCCATGCCCCAAACGCTAAACGCTTTTACGTTTTCACCTTTCGGCCTAAATGCCTATTTTTGCGGCAAACAATACAAAACAAAATGAGCAATACAAGAGGACCAATATCTCAGTTTATGGAGCGTAATTACCTCCATTTTAATGCTGCGGCAATGATGGATGCGGCTAAAGGATATGAAACGCATTTAGATGAAGGTGGTAAAATGATGATCACACTTGCTGGTGCAATGAGTACTGCAGAATTGGGAATTTCACTTGCAGAGATGATCCGCCAGGATAAAGTGGCTATTATTTCTTGTACAGGTGCAAACCTTGAAGAAGATATTATGAACCTGGTAGCACACTCCCATTATAAACGTGTACCAAACTATCGCGATTTAAGTCCGCAGGACGAATGGGATCTTTTAGAGAACCATTATAACCGCGTTACCGATACCTGTATTCCTGAAGAAGAAGCTTTCCGCCGTTTGCAGAAGCACATCCATAAAATCTGGATGGATGCTGAAGCTGCAGGTGAGCGTTATTTTCCGCATGAATTTATGTACAAAATGCTTTTAAGTGGCGATTTGGAGCAATACTATGAAATTGATCCTAAAAATTCATGGATGTTAGCTGCGGCAGAAAAGAATTTGCCAATTGTGGTACCAGGATGGGAAGATTCTACTATGGGTAACATCTTCGCCTCTTATGTAATGAAAAAGGAACTTACTGCAACCACAGTAAAAGGTGGTATTGAATATATGGGCTGGTTAGCCGATTGGTATATTGCAAACAGTGAGGGCAAAGGAATTGGCTTCTTCCAGATTGGTGGTGGTATTGCCGGCGATTTCCCGATCTGTGTGGTACCAATGCTTTATCAGGATATGGAAATGGAAAATATTCCTTTCTGGAGTTATTTCTGCCAGATCTCCGATTCGACCACTTCTTATGGCTCTTATTCTGGTGCCGTACCGAACGAAAAGATTACCTGGGGTAAACTGGATATCCACACGCCAAAATTTATCGTAGAAAGTGATGCGACAATTGTTGCACCGTTAATGTTTGCCTGGATATTAAAACAATAATCAGAAAAAATAAATAAACCAAATTGGTTTATGGTATGCCCATTGGAGATAATCTATCAAAAATGGGCATTTTTATTGCCTGAGTGGCTTGAATTGGCATTTGTTTAGAATGATTATAAATTGTATTTCAAGTCACTATTATGTCATGGGATTTATTAATAAGTTATACTTTTGTTCAAGTTTTGGTGGGGCTACCCCTAGTTCAGCATCAATTTCACAACAAAAAGTAAATTAAATAAGTATAAAGTGTTCATTATGAGAGATATCTCGATGATTTTAAAAAGCGTTTGGAAGTCGTTATTCGTGTTTTCAGCAATTTCCGTAATAGCGGTTTCTACCGTAAATGCGCAGGATGCTAAAGAGGGAAGAACGCTTTTCAAAGCAAAATGTTCTTCGTGCCACGCGTTAGATTCTAAATTGGTTGGTCCGGCCTTAACTGGTGTAAGCGATCGTCACTCTGAAGAGTTCCTTTTAAAATGGATTCCAAATTCGCAAGGCTTAGTCGCTTCTGGTAACCCTGATGCTGTTAAACTTTTTAACGAAAACGGAAAAATTGCAATGACTTCTTTTCCTGAGTTAGACGAAACGAAAGTTAAAGACATCTTACAATACATTAAAGAAGGTGAGCCAAAAGCGGCTACTCCTCCGGGTGGTGCTGTTGCTGCAAAAGACGAATCAACTTCAGGTTTATCAATTGCAGGTATTGTAGCTATCGTTGTATTGGCGATTGTTATTTTAGTAATCTTAGGTCGCGCTTCTAAATTATTAGAACGTTTGATCCTGCAAAAACAAGGTATTGAGATTGAAGAAGATGTGCCATTAAAGGTTGGTGTGCGCAAGATGTTCAAGAACAAGAAATTTGTGATGTTCTTTATCTTGTGTTTAATCATCTGTTTAGGTTCATTCGGTTGGATGGGCATGTGGAATACTGGTGTTCACACCGGTTACCAACCAGTTCAGCCAATTAAATTCTCTCACGAGTTGCACGCGGGTATCAATCAGATCGATTGTCAGTATTGCCACAACGGAGCATTTAAATCTAAAAATGCAACTATTCCATCATTAAATGTTTGTATGAACTGCCATAAAGCTGTTCAGGCAAGAGATAAATATGATGGCGAGATTTCTCCTGAGATCAAAAAAATCTACAATGCTTTAGGTTACGATCCGGAAACGCAGAAATATGATGAAGGTAAAGCTAAACCAATGGAGTGGGTGCGTGTACACAACCTTCCTGATTTTGCTTACTTCAATCACTCTCAGCACGTAGTTGTTGCAGAAGATGCCATTCGTAAAGCAAAAGGATTACAACCAACAGAACCTGTATGTTTCGCCTGTCACGGTCCGGTTAATACTATGGAAGAAATTTACCAATATTCTCCATTAACCATGAAATGGTGTATTAACTGCCATAAAGAAACAGATATTTCTGGTCAGAAAAATAATGCTTTCTACGCTAAGGTGATCGAAGCGCACGAAAAGATTAAAAAAGGCGAGAAAATTACACCAGCGTTATTGGGTGGTTTAGAGTGTGGTAAATGCCACTATTAATAGATAGAGTTTAGTAAGAACGTTCGAATAAACAGTAATATAGCTTAAATGGAAAGCAACAAAAAATACTGGAAAGGCTTAGAGGAGTATAACAATACACCCGATTTTGTTAAGAATAACAAAAACGAATTCGCCGAGCCACTTCCAATAGAAGATGTTTTAAATGAAGCAGGGTTAAGTACCGTTACCCCACGCCGCGACTTTTTAAAGGCGTTGGGTTTTGGTTTAGGTGCAGTAACTCTAGCAGCCTGTCAAACTGCCCCTGTTCATAAATCTATTCCTTACCTGGTAAAACCTGAAGAGGTTACTCCGGGTATTCCTAACTATTATACTTCGAGCTTTAATGGCCAGAGTATTTTAGTTAAAACCAGAGAAGGACGCCCAATTAAAATTGAACCAAATCCAAATGCGGGTCAGTTTAACTGTGGTACAGATGCGAGAGCGCAAGCTTCGGTTTTAGATTTATATGATGTATCTAAACTAAAAGCACCAGCTTTGGTAAAAGATGGAAAAGTTGAAGAAACTACCTGGGCAAAAATCGACAGCTTTGTTAAAGGTGAGTTGGCAAAAGCACAAGCAGGTGGAAAGAAAATCCGCATTGTAGCATCAACTGTAAACAGCCCATCAACTAATGCCGTTATTGCACAGTTTATTACAAAATATCCTGCTGCTAAATTGGTTCAGTATGATGCGGTTTCTTATACTGGTATTATTCAGGCCAACCAAAACAGTTTTGGTAAAGCAGTTTTACCGAAATACAACTTTGATAAGGCTGATTTAATTGTAAGTTTCAGTGCCGATTTCTTAGGTACCTGGATTAGCGGAGAAGAGTTTACTGCTCAATATACTGCTAACCGTAACTATAAATCATTAGAAAATAAAAAAATGAGCCGCCACATTCAGTTTGAAAGTGGAATGAGCTTAACAGGTACCAATGCAGATACCCGTGTTCCGGTTAAATTATCGGAAGAAGGACCTGCTTTAATTGCTTTATATAATGCAATTACCGGTGGTACTTTACTTGGCGGAACTTTAGGTAACAATACCACTGCTGATAAAGTAATTAAACTGGTAGCTAAAGAATTGGTACAATCTAAAGGTAAAGGCCTTGTAGTTTGTGGTTCGAACGATGTTTCTACTCAGATTTTAGTAAATGCCATTAACGCCGCTATCGGAAGTTATGGTACTACTATTGATTTAGATAACCCTTGTTATTTATATGCAGGTAACGATGCCGAATTTAATGGCTTAGTTGCTGAAATGAATCGTGGCGAAGTTGGCGCTGTTTTATTCTTGAACAGTAACCCGGTTTACGATGCTGCAAATACAAAAGCATTTATTGAGGCATTAGCTAAGGTTCCTGCTAAAATTTCATTCTCTGATCGTGCAGATGAAACGGCTACTGCTTGTGATGCTATTGCGATTAACCATAACTACTTAGAATCATGGGGTGATGCAAACGCTTACGAAGGGTATTATTCAATCGTTCAGCCAACCATCAATCCTGTTTTCAATAGCCGCCAGGCTGAAGAGAGTTTATTAACCTGGGCTGATGCTCCTGTTAAAGACTACTATCAGTTTGTACGCAGCAACTGGGAAGCTAAAATGCTACCAGCTGTTGGTTTGAAATGGGAAGAGGTTTTAGAAAAGGGTGTAGTTACTTCAACAGCTAAAGCTGCTGGTGCTTATTCATTCACACAATCGTTAGCACAAGTTGCTACTTCAATTGTAAATAGCAGCAAAGCTTTAGATAAAGATGTTCAGTTGCAGGTTTACGAAAACATCCCAATGCGTGATGGTAAAAATGCAAACAACGCATTCTTACAAGAATTGCCTGATCCGGTATCGAAAGTAACCTGGGATAACTATGTTGCACTTGCACCAAAATTTGCTGAGAAATTAAAGGTTAAAGAATTTGACGTTGTAACGGTTAAAGGTAGCAACGGATATTCAGTAGATCTTCCGGTATTGATCCAGCCAGGACAAGCGCAAGGAACTGCATCTATCGCATTAGGTTATGGCCGTACCAAAGTTGGTAAAGCAGGTAACGATGTGGGTAAAAATGCTTTCCCTTTTGTTTCTTTTGCAAATGGAACATTCCAATATGCTACTTCGGTAACCATTACCCCAACAGGCGGTTACTATGAATTGGCTCAAACACAAACTCACCACTCTTTCGAGGGCCGTGCAGTGATTAAAGAAGCTACTTTCAAAGAGTACTTAAAAAATCCTGGTGCTGGTAACGAAAAAGGCGAGCATAAAGATTACGATCTTTGGGATCAATACGAAAAACCAGGTAACAACTGGGTTATGGCAATCGATTTGAATGCTTGTACAGGTTGTGGTTCTTGTATTGTTGCTTGTAACGTAGAAAATAACATTCCTGTTGTAGGTCGTGATGAGGTTCGCCGTCGTCGTGAAATGCATTGGATTCGTATCGATCGTTATTACAGCTACGAAACTAAAGATGGTGATGTAACCAAAGAGAAAGAAATTGCCAAGTTAGAAGACCTGGATCATGTTTCTGTGGTTCACCAACCAATGTTGTGCCAACACTGTGATCACGCACCTTGCGAAACAGTTTGTCCAGTATTGGCAACTGTACACTCAAGTGATGGTTTAAACCACATGGCATACAACCGTTGCGTAGGTACCCGTTACTGTGCAAATAACTGTCCGTATAAAGTACGTCGTTTCAACTGGTTTAACTACTGGAACGATTCACGTTTCGATAACTATTTAAATAACGAGTTTACCCAATTGGTTTTAAACCCTGATGTAACTACACGTTCAAGAGGGGTAATGGAAAAATGCTCTATGTGTATTCAACGTATACAAGGTGGCAAATTACAAGCTAAGCTGGAGAAACGTCCATTAAAAGATGGCGATATTAAAATGGCTTGTCAGGAAGCTTGTTCAGCAAATGCAATTGTATTTGGTGATGCAAACGATCCAAATTCAGAGGTTTCAAAAGCATTACGTTCTGAGCGTATCTACTACGTATTAGAAGAGATCAATGTGAAACCGGGTATCGGCTACATGACAAAAATTAGAAATACAGATACAACAGTACAAGCGTAAGCTTTAGTATAAAGAAAATACAAATTATGTCAGGACATAACGAATCAATACTTAGAGAACCATTAATTACCGGCGATAACATCACGTATGCAAAAATTACGGATGATATTTTAGGCCCGGTAGAAAACAAGCCGAACAAGGCCTGGTGGATTGGTTTCATCGTTGCCTCATTAGGTGCTTTACTTTGGGTAGTAGCGGTAAGCTATACTTTCTGGAACGGTATCGGTGCATGGGGTTTAAATAAAACAGTTGGTTGGGCTTGGGATATCACCGGTTTCGTATGGTGGGTAGGTATCGGTCACGCTGGAACACTAATTTCAGCAGTACTATTACTCTTCCGTCAGAACTGGCGTAACTCCATCAACCGCTCGGCAGAGGCGATGACCATTTTCGCCGTAATCTGTGCCGCAACTTATGTTGTATCACACATGGGCCGTCCTTGGTTAGCCTATTGGGTTTTACCTTTACCAAACCAATTCGGATCACTTTGGGTAAACTTTAACTCACCGTTGGTGTGGGATATGTTTGCAATCTCTACTTACTTCTCTGTATCATTATTATTCTGGTACACAGGTTTATTACCAGATATTGCTACCATCCGCGACCGTGCAGTGGGTACACGTAGAAAAATTTATTCTATCTTCTCTTTTGGATGGAGTGGAAGCGTTAAAACATGGCAACGTTTCGAAGCGGTGTCGTTAATTTTAGCAGGTATCTCTACACCACTGGTACTTTCGGTACACACGATTGTATCAATGGACTTTGCAACATCGGTAATTCCAGGATGGCACACTACCATCTTCCCTCCATACTTCGTGGCAGGGGCGATTTTCTCAGGATTTGCAATGGTATTAACCTTATTATTGGTTGCACGTAAAGTATTAGGCTTAGAAAACTACATCACCATGTTCCACATTGAGTCGATGAATAAAATCATCATCTTAACCGGATCAATCGTAGGTGTGGCTTATTTAACTGAGTTCTTCATCGCCTGGTATTCAGGTTCAGAGTATGAGCAATATGCATTTATCAACAGATCTACTGGTCCATACTGGTGGTCGTACTGGATGATGATGACGTGTAACGTAATCTCTCCACAGTTGTTATGGTTCAAAAAGATCCGTTTAAGCATTAAAGCGACCTGGATTTTATCAATCGTGGTAAACGTAGGTATGTGGTTCGAGCGTTTCGTAATTATCGTTACTTCATTACACCGTGATTATATTCCATCAAGTTGGGCAATGTTTTATCCAACCTGGGTTGATATCAGTGTATTCGTAGGTTCAATTGGTTTGTTCTTTACTTTATTCTTATTGTTCTTAAGAGTATTGCCGTCAATCGCTATAGCAGAGGTTAAATTATTATTAAAAACTGCAAGTGAGCAAGCCAAAATGAAACAGATTAAAGAAGGGCATGAGAATAAAGAATATGTAGCTGAGTACATAGAGTCTTTAGAAAAATTTGATAGTGTTAAACAAGAAGATTACGCAAAAATATAACAATGAGTGATATCAAATATATTTTAGGCAGCTTTGGCGATCCTGATGAAATGATGCACGGCATCGAAAAACTTCAGGAAAATAACATCAGCATCCATGATGTATATACACCGATGCCTATACACGGAATAGAAGCCAAATTAGGAATTAAAAGATCTAGAATCGATATCGCAGCATTTTGCTTTGGTATTACCGGTACTTGCTGTGCGTTCGCTTTGATTTATTTCTGCGCAGTAATTGATTGGAGGGTAAACATAGGTGGTAAACCATCATTCGCATTACCGGATTTTATTCCGATAATGTTCGAGCTTACAGTATTGTTCTGTGCTTTCGGTATGGTGTTAACTTATTATGCATCTACTCACTTATTTCCGGGAAGAGCACCAAGAGTGATGGATTTACGTGCTACTGATGATCGTTTTGTGATTGCAGTTGATGCAAAAGACAATATAGAACATACTGTAATTGATGGATTATTAAAAGATGCAGGTGCTTTAGAAATAAAGTATAATGAAAGGAAGTACATTAGCTATGAATAAGAATAAATTTGTTTACACAGCGTTTTTAGCTATCGCTTTTGCAGCTACCTTTTCTGCTTGTAAAGATAAACGCAGTACTGGCTTAGAATATGCCAGAAACATGTATGATCCGATTGCTTACAATCCGGATCAGCCGAACAAAAATTTTAAAGATGGTAAAACTGCTCAGTTGCCACCTGCACATACTAAACCGGTAGGTTTTACCGAATATGATGAGTATCCTAATACAAAAGAGGGTTACGAAGCAGCAGGAGTGAGCATGGTTAACCCTTTACCAGTAGATACTGTTAATTTAGCTCAGGGTAAACACTTATTTACCGTTTTCTGTAGTCCTTGTCACGGAGAAAAAGGCGATGGACAAGGACACTTGGTTAAAATTGAGAAATTTAGTGGTGTACCTTCGTACTTCTCAGGAAGTTCATCAAGAGGTGGAGATATGAAAGCGCTTACTGCCGGTAAAATCTACCACACCATTACATACGGTGTAAATAATATGGGCTCGCATGCTTCGCAAATCTCACCAACAGATCGTTGGAAAGTGGTGATGTATGTTCAGGAATTACAAAAACAACAATAAGTAAAGCAGAATATAAATGGGAACTCACAATATTAATTTTAGTGAACAGTTTGAGTTTACAGGTAAAGTAAAAACATTAAGTATAGTTGGTATCGCTTTAGGTGTTGCAGCTGTTGCTTTTGGTTTCTTAAGTGGCATTCAAGAGCGCACTTTCGCCAACCTGTTACTTATGGGATATTACTTCGCATGCGTTTGTATGTCGGGAATGTTTTTCTTAGCTGTTCAATTTGTTGCTCAGGCAGGTTGGTCTGCATCAATTTTACGTGTACCGCAGGCAATGGCCAAAACATTGCCAATTGCAGCAGTCATACTTATTGCTATCGTATCTGCAGGTTTATTTATGGAGCATACAATTGTAGAACATGGACAAAGTATTAGCGTACCTTATCTTTATAAGCACTGGGCAACTCAGGGTTTAGCAGAAAAAGGTTCTGAACATTATGATGCGATTATTGCCGGTAAGTCTGTGTTTTTAAATAAGCCTTTCTTTTTAGGTCGTCAATTATTGTTTTTAGGTGTTTACAGTATTTTTGCAATGATGTTTGTTAAGTTTTCATATAATGAAGATTTAACTGGTGGCTTAAATTCATACAGAAAGAGCTTTAAAAATGCTTGTATTTTCCTGGTAATTTATGGTTTTACAACACCGATTTTTGCTTTCGATACCATCATGTCATTAGAAGCACACTGGTTCTCAACCATGTTTGGTTGGTATAACTTTGCCGCAATGTGGGTAAGCAGTTTAGCTACTATCGCTATTATCATTATCTTATTGAGAAGAGCAGGTTATATGCAGTGGGTTAACAATAGCCACTTACACAATTTAGGTCAGTTTATTTTTGGTTTCTCTATCTTCTGGACTTATGTATGGTTTGCTCAATTCTTATTGATCTACTATGCAAACATGCCTGAAGAGACTGTATACTTCTACAAACGTTTTGAATATTATAAATTCTGGTTTTTCTTAAACCTGGCCATGAATTTCTTAGCGCCTGTATTATTGTTAATGGATAGAGATAACAAAAGGACCGATGCAAAATTATTATTCGTTTCTATCGTGGTATTGTTAGGTCACTGGGTAGATTACTACCAAATGATTATGCCGGGTGCAGTAGAAGAAGGTCATAATGGTTTCGGAATTGTAGAAATTGGTACTGCAATAGGTTTCGTAGGATTGTTTACCTTTACGGTTCTAACATCATTAAGTAAAAAACCTTTGATTGCAAAGAATCACCCATTATTACAAGAAAGTTTGCATCATCAACTATAGTGGTGATAGGATAAAGCAAATATTTAATTATTATTATAATTAGCAGTACAGCGTACTACTTTTAAGAAAATGAGTTTAAGAAAGTTTATAACGAATAAAACGACCGCAGCTTTAGCAGTATTGATTACTGCTTTTGCAAACACTAGCGTATTTGCGCAAGATGCAGCAGCAGGTGCTGCCGCGGCACCGAAGGTTGATATGGGCGAGGTTTATAAATCGGTAATATTTTATATTCTGGTTTTCCTTGCTGTATGCTTGTTCATTGCCATTATTGGTAAAGCAATAAAAGTATATGAGTTAAGCCGCGAAGCACAAGGTAAACCTGTTGGTATTAACTGGAACGGGGTACACGCAAGTTTATTTGCGTTGTTTTTAGTGATCGGTTTGTATGGTGTATATTGGGAATATACAGTGCATGGATCAATGTTACTTCCGGCTGCAGCATCTGAGCACGGAAAGAAAATTGATGAAATGTTTAATTTAACATTAATCATTACCACTATTGTATTTGTAGCTACACACATCTTATTATTCGGATTTTCTTATATCTATAAATACTCTGCTAAAAGAAAAGCTTACTACTACCCACACAATAATACAATCGAAAAAATCTGGACAATCGTTCCGGCTCTAGTATTAACCGTTTTGGTATTAATGGGTTTCTTAACCTGGAGATCTATTTTCTTTAAAGTTGAAGATCCAAACCACAAGCCATTACAAATTGAAGTTACTTCTGAGCAGTTTAAATGGTCTATCCGTTACCCGGGTGCTGATGGAATAGTTGGTAACAAAAATTACAAGTTAACTACAGCTAGCAATACATTGGGTATCGATTTTAAAGATATCAACTCTCGTGATGATGAAATGGCAGATGAGATGGTGCTGCCTGTAGGTAAACCAGTTAAACTTATTTTGACCAGTAAGGATGTAATTCACAGTTTTTATATGCCGCACTTCAGGGTACAGTTAAATACGGTACCAGGTATGAGAACTATATTTGAGTTTACGCCTACAAAAACTACTGCAGAAATGCAGCAAGAGACTAACGATCCTAACTTTAACTACCTTTTCTTATGTGCTAAAATTTGTGGTGCCGGTCACTACAATATGCAGAAAGTGGTACGGGTAGTTTCTGAGGCCGAGTACAAAACCTGGATTGCAGAGCAGAAAACATACTTAAACGACGATTTAAGAAAACAATTTAATTTGCCAGTGGCACCTGCACCTGTAAAATCAGTAGCAGATTCAGCAGCTAAAGATTCAGCAGCTGTGAAAACTAACCAAATGGCTTTAAAGAAATAATATTAAGCAGGAGCGAAAGAATTATGTCAACAATAGCATTACACGACGAACACAATCACGATCACGCTGATCATGGGCATCATAAAGAGACTTTGATTTCAAAGTACATCTTTAGTATGGATCATAAAATGATTGCCAAGCAATTTTTGATTACCGGTATTATTATGGCGGTAATAGCAATGGGCTTATCCATTTTATTCCGTATTCAATTGGCATGGCCAGATCAAAACTTCCCTTTCTTAGAAACATTTTTAGGTAAATGGGCTGCAGGCGGCCGTATTAAGCCCGACTTTTACCTGGCTTTGGTAACCATTCACGGTACCATTATGGTATTCTTTGTATTAACTGCCGGACTAAGTGGTACATTTAGTAACTTATTGATCCCACTTCAGATCGGTGCAAGAGATATGGCTTCGCCATTCTTAAACATGCTTTCATATTGGTTCTTCTTTATGGCCTGTGTGATCATGATGTCATCATTCTTTATCCAAACAGGTCCTGCGTCAGGTGGTTGGACGGTTTATCCGCCGCTTTCTGTTGTTGCCAAGGCAATGCCAGGTTCAGGAATGGGTATGACTTTGTGGTTAATTAGTATGGTACTTTTCGTGGCATCATCTTTAATGGGTGGTATTAACTACGTAAGTACAATTTTAAACATGCGTACTAAAGGTATGGACCTTTGGAAAATGCCATTAACCATCTGGGCTTTCTTCTTAACTGCTATTTTAGGTATCTTATCATTCCCTGTTCTTGTAGCTGGGGTAGTATTAATGGTATTTGACCGTAGTTTCGGTACAAGTTTCTACTTATCAGATATCGTAATGGGTACTGATATTTTACCAAACGAAGGTGGTTCTCCAATTTTATGGCAACACTTATTCTGGTTCTTAGGTCACCCTGAGGTATATATTGTAATTATGCCAGCATTGGGTATCTCATCAGAAGTTATCTCCGTAAACTCACGTAAACCGATCTTCGGTTACCATGCAATGGTTTACTCGTTAATTGGTATTACCGTATTATCATTCATCGTTTGGGGTCACCACATGTTTGTAACCGGTATGAATCCATTGTTAGGTGGTGTGTTTATGATTACCACGTTGATCATTGCGGTACCATCAGCAGTAAAAACATTCAACTATTTGGCTACATTATGGCGTGGTAATATCCGTTTCACTCCGGCAATGTTGTTTGCTATTGGTTTAGTTTCATTCTTTATATCTGGTGGTTTAACCGGTATTTTCTTAGGAAATGCTTCGTTGGATATTAACTTACACGATACTTATTTTGTTGTTGCCCACTTCCACCTGGTAATGGGATCTGCAGCAATCTTTGGTATGCTTGCAGGTGTTTATCACTGGTTCCCAAGAATGTTCGGTAGAATGATGAACCCTAAATTGGGATATTTACACTTCTGGTTAACTTTTATTGCAGCTTACCTGGTATTCTTCCCGCTTCACTTCTTAGGTTTGGATGGTGTACCTCGTCGTTACTATGCATTTACTGAGTTCGAATTCATGAAGAAATGGTTAACGGTTAACGTTTTTGTAACATGGGCAGCTATTATGGCCGCACTTGCTCAGGTAGCGTTCTTGTTTAACTTCTTTTATTCAATCTTTAAAGGAAAAGTTGCACCTCAAAATCCATGGGAATCTAATACATTAGAATGGACTGCACCTGTTGAACACTTACATGGTAACTGGCCAGGAGAAATCCCGACAGTTTACAGATGGCCATACGATTATAGCAAACCAGGACATGATGCAGACTTTATTCCTCAAATTGTTCCTTTCTCTCAAACCATGAGCTCTAATTTACCTCACGATTTTGAAGGAAATCAAGAAGCAGAAAAAATACAGCAAGATTGGGAACTAGCCAATCCTGTTGAAGAAAACAAAGGCTAGTTTAAGCTTAAAAACAATTTTAAAAGGGGTATCTGATTAAGTTTCTGCTTATCCGGATACCCTTTTCATCTTAATAGATATATGGTCAGCAGATCAGAACAACGTTTCATTCGAATTAATCTTATAACCATCATAGTTACACTATTGGTTATACTTGCCGGTGGTATTGTACGCAGTACCGGATCAGGCATGGGATGCCCGGATTGGCCAAAATGTTTCGATCGTTACATTCCGCCAACTGATGTATCTCAGCTTCCTGCCAACTATAAAGAAAAATATGTTGCAGGTAGGTTAAAAAAGAATGAAAAGTTTGCCAGGTATTTAGAAAGTATGGGCAAAGTAGCCTTGGCTGATAGTATCAGGCATGATCAGAGCATTACTGTACCCGAAGAGTTTAATCCGGCTAAAACCTGGACGGAGTACTTAAACAGATTAGCTGGGGTAGCAGCTGGAATATTCCTGTTTTTAACAGCCGTTTATTCTTTTACTTACCGTAAAACAGCAAAGCGGATTATTTTGCTAAGTATCCTGAACATTTTTGTAGTAGGTTATCAGGCTTGGTTAGGTTCCATAGTGGTATCAACCAATCTGGCACAATGGGTAGTAACGGTACACATGCTTTTAGCACTGGTTATTTTAGCGATATCTATATATACCTACAATTATGCGAAACAGCTGAATAAAGCACCTTCGGTAATTATGTATAGGATACTATGGCTGAAAGGGTTTTTGTTCTTTACATTGGTAGTCAGTATTGTTCAGATCGTTTTAGGTACTGATGTGAGGGAAGCTGTTGATGTAATTGCAAAGTCTCTGGCTTATAGTGGTAAAGCATTATGGATATCGAAAGTAGGAAGTGTTTTTTCTTATCACCGCGATTTGGCTATATTGGTAATAATCACCAATGGTGTAGTTTATAAAATGGTTATTGACCGTTTTAGTGGTAAAGCTGCTCCATTGTTAACAGCCAGATTTATTTTAATTACGCTTTTAGTTCAGTTATTAAGTGGTTTAGCTTTAGCATACATTGCTTTCCCGCCGGTAGCGCAGGCATTACATATTTTGTTTTCTACGCTGCTATTTAGTTTACAGTTTTACCTGTACTTATTGGTTTACAGAACAAGTACATATAAACAATAATATTTAAGAAAATTGAAGCAATATCTTTCAGATTTTTCTAAGCTTATCAAATTCAGACTATCGTTTACGGTGGTGTTTTCGGCGTCGATCTCTTTTTTGATTGGGCAGAAAATGCAGGTGGGTAGAGGCCATATTCCTAGCATTGATTGGGGAAACTGGTTAATCTTAATTGCTGGTGGTTTTTTAGTAACTGCTGCTGCTAACTGCTTTAACGAAATTATTGAGAAAGATTTAGATAAATTAATGTCAAGGACCAAAGATCGCCCTATGCCAGCGGGTAGAATGACTACCGGCCAGGGACTGATTCTAGGTGTGTTTATGGCTTTTTTGGGTACCTGGTTATTGGGTAAATTAAACCTGGAAACAGGTTTGTTATCAGTATTTTCAATCTTGTTGTATGCTTTTGCTTATACACCATTGAAAAGAAAATCGCCAATTGCTGTTTTTGTTGGTGCAATTCCAGGAGCTTTACCACCGCTTATTGGCTATTTAGCAGCATTCGGCAGTTTGAAAGCTGAAATGTTCCACGAAATTGATTATTATATTGCAGGAATTTTATTTTTAATCCAGTTTGTTTGGCAGTTTCCTCACTTTTGGGCAATTGCATGGGTTTTGGATGATGATTATAAAAAAGCAGGTTTTAGGTTATTACCGACTAAGAAAAGAGATAAAACATCGGCTCTGCTTACTTTTTTAAGCACCTTGATTTTAATCCCGGTAAGTTTATTGCCAACCATTTATGGTTTTGGTGGTTATTACATTGCTGGTTTATCTTTAATTGCAGGACTTATTTTTAGCTGGCTGGCTTTTAAACTTTTAATGAACAGAGAACTGATCGACGCGAAGAAAGTGATGTTCTGTTCGTTTTTTTACATCCCGGCTGTACAGTTGGGCTTATTATTAAATTTTATAGCAAAATAATTTATGGTGCTAACAATGGAAAAGATGCAGGATACGTTTGACCCTAAACCAAGGAAATTTATTGTTTGGTTATTTGTCGTATCGTCAACAATCATGTTTGGAGGCTTTACCAGTTATTATCTGGTATTTGCGGCTTCAAAAGGAAAGGGACACGGTTTGGTGTTGCCCGATGCCTTTATTTACTCTAGTTTGGTTATTATTGCCAGCAGCATCACTTTAGTGTTAGCTTCAAGAGCGTTAAAAAAATTAAATTTTAGCTTACAGCGCAACATGCTCTGGATTACTGTAATATTGGCCATCGCCTTTGGTGTAATGCAGTTTAATGCTTGGGGAAGTATGGTGAGAACCGGAGCTACTTTGGTAGGAAATAACGCCGCAATATCATTTATATATGTGGTATCCGGGATGCACCTTTTGCACATTATCGCTGGAGTAGGCCTTATTATTAATGCGCTAGCTGGTAGCTACAAAAGCCTGCCCATTGCGAAAGTCCAGTACAGAATGGAAATTGCTTCTATTTTTTGGCATTTTATAGATATATTATGGATATATCTGTATGTTTTTTTACTTTTGAACCGTTAAATTTGTTAACAAACTATTATACTATTTCCAAATGAATGCAGTATCACAATTAGATCAAGTTAAAACCGGACCATGGAATGGTGGTCGTTCTCCGTGGTCGGTAGAATATGGTAAAATCATGATGTGGTTTTTCCTATTATCAGATGCTTTTACCTTTTCATCTTTATTGATCTACTACGGCGCTCAGCGTTTTTCTAAATTAACATGGCCAGATCCGGATTTGGTTTTCCAATCTATCCCTGGTATTAAAGATACAGGTGCTCCACTAGTTTTTGTGGGTATCATGACTTTTATCCTGATTTTAAGCTCAGTAACTATGGTTATGGCTGTAGAGGCCGGACATCGTCGCTCTAAAAAGGAAGTAATTGCTTGGTTAATTCCTACAATTGTTTTAGGATTTATGTTCTTAGGCTGTCAGGCATTAGAATGGACCCATTTACACCATGAAGGTTTCTGGTGGGGTACAATTCCATCTGCTGAAGAGTTAAAACATTTATTTGATGGGCCAGTTTCTTTGGTTGCTGCGCAACAATTTGCAAACTTATTCTTTACCATTACAGGTTTCCACGGTTTCCACGTATTTAGTGGGGTAATGATCAATGTGATTATTTTAATCATGACGATTAATGGAACTTTCGAAAAAAGAGGACATTATTTAATGGTAGAAAAAGTTGGTTTATACTGGCACTTCGTAGATTTAGTTTGGGTGTTTGTATTTACATTCTTTTATTTGGTTTAATTTCAATTATATAAAATATTTAATATGTCAGATCACTCACATACAACAGAAGGACACGAGCATGGAGAACATGCAGGATTGGATAAAGCTAAAATCTGGAAAGTAGCCGGTATTTTAACTTTAATTACTGCAATTGAGTTTATCATAGCACTATGGGCAATTCCTGGTCATCATATTCCTCAACATGTAGGTAACTATATTTATATTGCTTTAACACTTGTAAAGGCTTTTTATATTGTTGCTTACTTTATGCACTTAAAATATGAGAAATTAGGCTTGCAGCTTGCATTAACCGTTTCATTTATTTTTATTGGTTACTTTATTGTTTTAATGCTGATAGAAGGTGGGTTTTTAAACATCCACATGATGAACCATTAATGAAAAGAAACCCTATAAAAAAGGTAATAATCCTGGTAAGCATTTTAGCTATACCGGGATTTTTGTTTTTTTACTTATTGCCGCACTTCGCAAAAAACAGGTATAAGAGTTTACCCATCTTTGGTGAAAAGGTTGTTGCTACAACTTTTCATACTGTAAAGGGCAAGAAGATACCAGATACCATTTACCACTTGGTGCCTGATTTTAAACTCGTAAACCAGCATAGCGACACGGTTAGCTGGAAATCGTTTGAGAACAAGATTGTAGTATTAAACTTATTTCATGCCGGAGCGAAGAAACAGCAGGCAAGTAAATACATCAAACAACTATCTGATGGCTATGAACAGAAGCCCCTTGTTAAATTTGTAAGCCTATCTGTTGATCCGGCTGATACAGATTTAATTAAAGGTTTTGCGGCTAATTTTAAAGCAAAAGAAGGTAAGTGGGACTTTTTAGCTGGCGATACTGCACAAACCTATCCACTGATCAGGCAAGGCCTGTTGCTTGATGTAATAGCAAATGAGTCCAATAGAAAGAACAGCTTTATATTTAGCAATAAGATAGTACTGATTGATAATTTACATCGTATACGGGGTATTTATGATGCAGACAGTGCTGAAGCAAATGCTAAGTTGGAGGATGAAATAAAAGTACTTATTGCCGAATACCTAAGGAACGTTAAAGATGGTAGGTAGTTTAGTCTGCAGTCTTTAGTCAAGAGTCCGAAGCCTCTAGTCCGGGTTCGAAGCAAAATAATAATAATAAAAAGATTTAATATTCATGGAAAATAGTCCGATTGAGAAAAAATATAATAAGTGGATCATTATTCTTTCTATCCTTATACCGGTAGCTGTTGCCTTTTTATTTGTGGTAAAGTTAAAAGATTTAGGTATTGATGCACCAACCTTGCCTTTTTTACCACCAATATACGCTACCATAAATGGGATTACAGCCATACTATTGGTAATTGCAGTTTGGGCAATAAAAAATGGAAAGATACAATTGCACCAAAATTTAATGAAAACAGCTATAGGTTGTTCTTTATTGTTTTTAGTGATGTATATTGCATACCATATGACTACGCCTTCTACTAAGTTTGGGGGGGATGGTGCCATAAAATATGCTTACTTCTTTATTTTATTAACACATATCTTATTGTCAATTGCGATTATTCCCCTGGTTTTGGTTACCTATGTGAGGGCTTTAGCCGAGCGTTTTGATCGTCACAGAAAAATTGCACGGATAACATTTCCGTTATGGCTGTATGTTGCTATAACTGGTGTGGTAGTTTATCTGATGATTTCGCCATATTATCAATACTAGAGATATATTAATAATGAAAAATTTGAAAAACCTTACTTAAAAACGTAAGGTTTTTTTGGTTATAATAATTTTGCGTGTAGTAGATATTTGCTTTAACCCAATTTTTTTTTCACTTTTATGTATATCATATCACACAGAGGTATTCATATACTTTGTATATGAATAACCAATCGACTAATTTATGGCGCAAGGAAGGATAGAAGATGAACGTAAGCTTATAGAAAAAATCGTAGAGGGAGATGAGCAGGCCTTTTCTGTTTTATTCTTCAAATATCTTCCTGTACTCCATATTTTTGCTGCTAAGTTCACCAAGTCTGATGATGCTGCCGAAGAAATTATTCAGGATGCATTTTTAAGGGTCTGGCTTAATCGCGATAAATTAGCAGAAGTAGATCATGTTAAAGCCTATTTATATAAATATGTTTCTAATGAATGTTTAAGCTACCTGCGTAAAAAATTAAAAGAAGATAGGGTGGTTGATGCATTTACGGCTAAGCAACAAAATAGCCATAATAATACTGTAGAAGCCATTAATTTAAATGAGGTAACTAAGATTATTGCTGTTGCAGTTGATAAATTGCCTGATCAGCGGAAAAATATATATCAATTGAGCAGACGTGATGGTAAAACTATTCCTGAAATAGCAGAAATACTTAATATTTCTCCTAATACAGTTAAAAACGCACTCGTAATTGCCTTAAAATCGATACGTATACACCTCGATCAACACGGAATTGTGTTCTTTTTTCCAATTGTTTTTTTCTTTTTGAGAATAAAATAGAAAAAATTAATATTTCGATAGTCCTAATTTTGTTTTGCTGCTTCTTAGTATCAGAATCTTTATGGAACGTATACATTATCTATTACAACAGTTTACAGCTAAGGCCTTAAGTCAGTCCGAAAAGGAAGAACTTTTAGTTTTAGCCGAAAACAGCACATCACTACTTTCTGAAGAAATCGTGAAAATGATTATCGCAGAAGAAGTGCATGCAGTTCATGTTGATGAGGAAAAATGGAATCCTGTTCTCCATAAAATTCTGACGATAGACAAGCCAACCCGGTCGCCTAAGCGAATTTTAATGAATAGTTTAAAATGGGCTGCCGCTGCTGTTGTTTTTATTGCATTTTCTTTAACGGCTTACCTCTCTCTGCAGAAAAAGAAAGAGCATGTTTTTGCTACTGATGTAGCGCCTGGAAAAAATAAAGCTATTCTTACACTGGCTGACGGAAAGAAAATTTCACTTTCAGACGCGATGAAAGGCGATATAGCCAAAGAAGCTGGTTTCTCTATCACTAAAACTGCCGATGGCCAATTGGTGTATAATGTTGCCGGATCTGAAAATGTAAATGATACCAGATTAAATACCATTTCGACACCAAATGGTGGCGAGTGGCAAATCCAGTTACCTGATGGCTCAACGGTTTGGCTAAACGCAGCTTCTTCAATTCAATACTCATTAAACATTGGAACCGCAAAACAACGTGTAGTTAAATTAGATGGTGAAGCTTATTTTGAAGTTGCCAAAAATGCAGCACATCCTTTTATTGTAGAAACCGATAAACAGGCTGTTGAGGTATTGGGAACACACTTTAATATTAACAGCTATAAAGATGAAAAGGTAACTAAAACTACTTTATTGGAAGGAAGTGTGCGTGTTTTGCATAAAAATACCAATGAGAGCGAAATACTTAAACCTGGAGAACAATCCCTGGTATCTGTTTCGGGTATTGCCATAAAAGAAGTGGATGTTGAAGAAGCAATAGCATGGAAAAAGGGCTATTTTATGTTTAATAACGAAAGGCAGGAGAGTATTTTACGTAAAGTTGCCCGTTGGTATAATGTCGAAATAGAATATGCCGATCCTGAGGCCAAAGATGTAATGTATTATGGAACGGTAAGCCGTTTCGAAAAAATATCAAAAGTACTGACCAAGTTTGAACAAACAGGGGAAGTGCATTTTGATATTAAGGGCAATAAATTAATTGTTCACAAAGAATAAATGATAACAGATGAAGGCATAACTAACCTTTATCTCTAAAAATAAAACAACTTAATCAACCTTAACCTAAACCTTACAAATTATGAATAGACCTCAACAAACCTCCTGACGATTCGAAGATAAATGAATAAAAAAAGGAGTGCTTGCAACACCCCCTTTATTATCTGTTTAGCTATTCCGTAAACCGGAATCGATTAAAAATCAATTATTTCTTGGATAATCCGCGAAACGCTTTTTGGCGTCCAAACTTCATTGCGCTTCGCAAAAAAACAGACTATTAAATGTACAAAATTTATATTGAAATTTTATGTACGCACCGACGCTACATACCTAAATTGCTATTAATTATGAAGTTAGTTACGGTCATACTGCTTGTCTCTTTAATGCAGGTAAGCGCAGCTTCATTTGGCCAGCTGGTTACGTTAAAAGAAAAAAATGTAACCTTAGAAAAGGTTTTTAAAGAGATCAGAAAACAATCTGGTTATGATGTTCTTTTATCAACCAATAAAATTAAAACCTCAACCACTTTAAATGTTGACTTTAACAGCTTAACGGTTGAAGAGGTAATGAACAAAATTGTTTCAGGCAGAGACCTTAGCTATGCTATTGAGGATAGGACGGTTCTGATTACAGTAAAAGAAAAATCAGTATTTGATAAAGTGCTGAGCTATTTTGTTGCTGTAAAGGTAACCGGAAGAGTGAAGGATAAAAACGGAGCCGCACTGCCTGGAGTGAGTGTAAAGGAAAAAGGGGTTGCCAATGCGGTATCTACCAGCAGTAACGGAGATTTTGCTATTTCGGTTAAAGAAGGTGCTACCTTGGTTTTTAGCTTTATTGGATATAAAACAATAGAGGTTGAGGTTGGATCTAAAACATCTATAAATGTAGTATTAGAAGAAGATGCAAATGAACTTAAAGATGTTAATATTATTTCAACAGGTTATCAGAATTTAAACAAGAAATTATTTACAGGAGCTGCCACAGCACTAAAAGGAGCTGATGTTAAACAAGATGGTATTACAGACGTAAGTCGTATGCTCGAAGGTCGTGTAGCTGGGGTTTCAGTACAGAATGTATCTGGTACTTTTGGAGCTGCACCAAAAATCCGTGTTCGCGGTGCAACCTCAATTACTGGAGATAATAAACCTTTATGGGTAGTTGATGGTGTGATTTTGGAGGATGTTGTTAATATCTCCAATGAGCAGTTATCATCAGGAGATGTAAGTACGTTGATTGGATCTTCTGTAGCTGGTATAAACGCTGACGATATTGAATCATTCAATATCTTAAAAGATGCGGCTGCGACTGCACAATATGGTGCACGCGCAATGAATGGTGTTGTGGTTATCACAACAAAGAAAGGGCGTATTGGTAAACCGCTAATCTCTTATACAGGTAACTTTTCTACCTATTTAAAGCCGACGTATGACAGTTATAACATTATGAATTCTTCTGATCAAATGTCTGTTTATTCAGAACTGGCCCGCAAAGGATGGTTAAATCATTCTAGTGCTTCGAGAGCAGCAGACGGCGGTGTTTTTACCAAAATGTATCAATTAATTAATACGTACGATGCAAGTTCGGGTACATTTGCTTTAGCAAATACCCCTGAAGCAAGAAATTCATTCTTATCTCGCTATGCAACTGCAAATACAGATTGGTTTGATGTACTTTTCAAAAACTCTTTAATGCAAGAGCATGCCATTAGTGTTTCATCAGGAACTGAAAAATCCCAACTGTATTTTTCAACCAGTTATTTAAACGATAATGGTTGGGCTATTGGAAATGATGTGGAACGTTATACTGCAAATGTTAACGCTGTATTTAATCTTTCAGATAAACTTTCAGTTAATTTTATTACTACAGGATCAATCCGTAATCAAAAAGCACCTGGCACTGTGGGACGTGTTAGCAATCCCGTTGAAGGAACATACTCTAGAGATTTTGATATTAATCCTTTTAGTTATGCTTTAAATACGAGTAGAACTTTAACAGCATTTGATCAAAACGGGAACAGGGAAAACTTTACAAGAAATTTCGCCAATTTTAATATCTTGAATGAACTGGATAATAATTCATTGGACTTAAGTATGTTGGATTTTAAACTCCAAGGTGGTTTAGGCTATAGGTTTGTAAAGCACTTTAAGTACGATTTCTTAGCATCTATGCGATATGTAAAAAGTGGTAATGAGCATAAAGTAAAAGAAAACTCTAATATGGCAAACGCTTATAGAGCGAATGGTGATTCTTATATTCAAGATAATAATCGATTCTTGTTCCGTGATCCTGAACATCCTGAATTACAGCCAGTTGTCGTGCTTCCTTATGGTGGATTTTACAATACAACTGACGATTTTCTTAAATCGTATATGGTTAGGAACTCTATAGAGTATGATAATACCATCAATGAGAAGCACTTAATTAATGTTTATGCTTTTCAGGAAATGAGAATGGCTGATCGTCAAACCAGGAGCATGATTGGTTATGGTTATCAATACGATAAAGGTGGAGTTCCATTTATTGATCCAAATATTGTGAAACAGGCTACTTTAAATAATTTGAATTATTATTCAATGAATCACAGATACGATCGTTTCGCCTCATTTATGACAAGGGCCGCCTATTCTTACGATGGTAAATATTCATTTAATGCTACAGGTAGATATGATGGCTCAAACCAATTGGGAAGTTCAGCTACGGCTAGGTGGTTACCTACCTGGAATATTTCTGGTGCCTGGAATATAGATAGAGAGAAATTTTTCGAAAATGAAAGATTGAAGAAAATCTTAAACCGCGCTACTATTAGAGCCACATATGGTTTAACAGCAAGTTTGGGTAGTGCTACCAACTCGGCATTAGTTTTAAGGAATGGAAGTGCCTTAAGGCCGTATACGAGTGAAAACGAATCTGTTATGAATATTGAATATATTGAGAACCGCGATTTAACATGGGAAAAGCAATATGAAACTAACATTGGTCTTGATCTGGGCTTTTTTAAAGATAAGTTAAATCTAACTGTTGATTTATATAACAGGAATGGGTTCGATTTAATCAGTCCATTAAGAACTTCAGGGATTGGCGGACAGTATTTAACTACTGCGAATTATGCTGATATGAATACTAAAGGTATCGAGGTGACATTAAGTGGGCCAATTATTAAAACTACTGAATGGAGCTGGAGAAGTAATTTTAACTTTGGCTATAATAAAAACAAGGTTACTAAACTTTCGAGCCCTCAGAGTATATTCAGTTTGGTAACTGCAGATGGTGGACCTCAGCAAGGCTTCCCATACCGTGGCTTATACTCTGTTGATTTTACCGGTTTAAACCATGATACGGGAATTCCTGAATTTATCAATGAAAAAGGTGAGAAAAGTGGTGATGTTTATATGCAAAGCCTTGAAACTAAATACCTAAAATATGAAGGCCCAACAGACCCAAAATTGACAGGTGGTTTTTACAATAGTGTGAGTTATAAAGGATTTACTTTTAGCTCTTTATTTACCTTCTCTGCAGGAAATAAAATTAGGCTAAACCCAGTTTTTGCCACTTCATATTCAGATTTAGATGCCTTGCCTAATGAGTTTAAAGATAGATGGACATTACCAGGTGATGAATTAAAAACAAACGTCCCATCTATTCCTGATGTTGAAGCAGCAGCTAATATTGATGGAACGTACCCCTATAATACTTATAACTACTCAACAGCCAGGGTGGCAGATGGAGGTTTTATTCGTTTAAAACAATTATCGCTTTCGTACGCATTGCCTGCAAGAATCCTAAAAACTATTGGCGCAAACAACGCATCAATAAGTGCTGTGGCAAATAATTTTTGGTTGATTTATTCTGATAAAAAACTTAAGGGACAGGATCCAGAATTTTTTGCCTCAGGTGGTGTAGCGTTACCAATTCCAAAACAGTATACGCTTTCTCTAAAAGTTGGCTTCTAATTAAATTGAAAAGAAATGAAAAAGAATAAAATATTCATATATATCGCATGCTCATGTTTACTGTTATCTTCGAGCTGTAAGAAATTTTTAGAGCATCAACCAGATGATCGAACAGAGTTAAACAGTTCTGTTAAAGTAGCCGAATTATTAGCAAATGCATATCCACACGGCAATTATCTTGCCTTTGCAGAGGCAATGAGCGACAATGCCGGTGATAAAGGTACAACAGGTAGAGATTTACCAAATTCTTCTCCATGGAATTATATAGATCAAATAGATGCTACATCGGTAGATACACCTCCATTTTATTGGAATTCTTGTTATAAAGCTATTGCTGCTGCAAATTATGCATTGGAGGCCATTGATAAGGCTGGCAATACTGCAGAATATTCTGCAAGTAGGGGAGAAGCATTAGTTGCCAGGGCTTACGTACATTTTATGTTAGTAACGTTTTTTGCTAAAGCATACGATCCGGCAACTGCAGATTCTGATCCAGGAATTCCATATGTAACATTACCACAGAAAATAGTTGAAGGTAACTACACTAGAGGAACTGTGGCTGGCGTGTATGCTAACATAGAAAAGGATTTATTGGAGGGTTTACCTTTAATTAAAAACAATTCATATAGAGTACCTAAATACCACTTTACTACGCAGGCAGCCCATGCTTTTGCTACACGTTTTTATTTATTTAAAAAAAATTATCAAAAAGTAATCGATCACGCTAATGCAGTTTTTCCTGGAACAACAATCTCTGATAATTTAAGAGCTTGGAATACCACTTATAATGCATTAGGTTATTATGAATTGCAGGCCTTGTACACCAATTCTACAGAGCCAGCTAATTTATTGTTGCAAGAAGCAAGTTCGTATTGGGGGCGTAGTTATGCAGGCTATAATTATGGTTTAAGTTCTTCTATTCTACCAATTTTTACAGCAGCAAATAATCCAAGTAAAAAGGCTTTTGCATTTTCAAATAAAATTTTTGGTGCTACAGATGTAGTGTATAACATTCCAAAATTCAGAGAGCATTTTGTGAAAGAAACCATCAGCGCCAATTTCGGCGACGGTTATAATATGGTTCCTTTATTCACAACTGAAGAGGTTTTATTTAACAGAGCAGAGGCTAGCGCGATGTTAGGTAATAATAATGCATCAACAATTGCAGATATTGATGCTTATTTATCAAAAAGAATTGTAGGCTATTCTGCAACTGCCGATAAATTTACCGAAACTAAAGCAACAGCATTTTTTCCAGCATTATCTATTAAGGACGCATTGGTGGCTACAATCTTGAACTTTAAACGTCAGGAATTTATGCACGAAGGTTTGAGATGGCTTGACGTATTAAGGCTAAAAATCCCGATTGAACACAATAGCCTTGATGGAAAAATTAAAATTTCATTGGGTGCAGATGACCCGCGTAGATTAGTTCAAATTCCTCAAGATGCAGTTGCAGCTGGATTAGCTGCCAATCCTCGTTAATTATAATATAAGAATATTATGAAAAAGAAATTATTAAGCATATCATTAGTTGCATTGACCACAATCTTTTTGGCAGGATGTAGCAAAAAAGATGATTTAAGTACGAATATAGTTGGTTTGGGTGGAGATACATGGACCAAAGGACCAATAGATGAGTGGATCAGTACAAATTATACTACTCCATATAATATAGAGGTTAAATATAAATGGGATAGATCTGAGCTAGGTGAGATTTATAAAAACGTAGTCCCAATCCAGGAAGATCTTGTGATACCGGTAATGAATATCATTAAGAAAACTTGGATCGACCCTTATGTAGCTGTAAAAGGCGGAGATTTCATGAAAGAGTATTGCCAGAAGCAGTTTTATCTGGCAGGTAGCCCTTCTTATAACAGCAATGGCACTATTACCCTTGGTACAGCAGAATCGGGAAGAAAAATTGTATTACTTGATTTAAATACTTTTGATCAGGACAATAAGGCTGCAGTTAGACAAATTTTGCATACTATGCATCATGAATTTGGTCACATCCTTAACCAAAACATTGCGGTAACTCCTGATTACCAAAGAATAACTCCTGGCGATTATACTGCAACTTGGTTTAATATTTTTAGAGGAGCATATTCAACAAATGCCGCTTTAGATAAAATCATGTACGAGGCAGATTTTTGGGGCAAAGGTTTTATTACCCCCTATTCAAGATCAAATAAAGATGATGATTTTGTTGAAACGCTATCAACCTTGTTAGAAGGTGGACAAGCTAATTTCGACAATATTGTAAACAACCTGTTTGTATATGATGGTGTTTACATTAAAAGAAACGGCAAGGGAATTTACGAACAAAATGCGGATGGAAGAGCAAAGTTATTAAGAAAGAAAGCTATTGTAACGTCTTATATGAAAGATAGCTGGGGTATCGACATTGCTGACCTACAGGCCAGAACCCAGGCGGCTATAGAATCGCAATCTCCAACCGCAGATTTTAATAGTTTATTGGGCCCAGCCAAAACTTATAGCACAATTACGGTAAACCCTCAAAAATTAACAGGTTTGTCAACAAAGTTTCTAGCGGCTTATAACACAGCAAATACGGGCTTACAAACTGGCGTTGGTTATTATATCGATAACATTTCTTTAATTTTTACAACGGCCAATAAAGTAATTTTAAGGGTGAATTTTATGGATCCTACTGCTGCTTTAGGCGTGGGTTTTAATGCTGATTTTAATTTTGATATAGCCAATATTAATGGAAACATTACATTAGCCTATTCAAATCCGCAACCAACAACCACAACTTATGCAAACGCAAGGGCAATAGAGGCTGCTATCCCAACTTTACTAAACTATTTTAAGGGGCAGCAATTTACGATACGTTGGGTTGATGATATCGTTCCTCAATCGAAAAGTATATTCGGTGGACTTGTGAAAACAAACGACCCTACATCTTACCTATTTGGCACATTGTAATAATTTAAAATAAAATTGATGAAAAAGCATTTATTATATTTATTCTTGTTTACATTGGCCTTAGGCTCTTGTAAAAAAGACAAAACGGATCCGATACTTGGCAACGTTGATGACCGTTTATCTGAAACGCTAACGGCATATAAAACTCAGTTGGCTGGAGCGCAATTTGGTTGGAAAGGTTATTTATTAACAGATACTAAAGTTCTTGCTACATTCTTATTCACATTTACGGATAAGAATAGGACCACAATGTCGGCAGATTATGAGCCAACGCTAAATGAAAGTTCTTACCGCTTAAAGGCCCTGCAAAGGCCAACTTTATTGTTTGATACCTATTCAATCTTGCACTTGATAGCAGATCCAACTCCAAGCAAATTTGGTGGTGATACAGGAGGCGGCTATTATTCAGATTTCGAATTTGCCTTTCTTTCAGCTAGTGCTGATACAATAAAACTCGAAGGGACCTTTAATAAGAGTAAACTGGTTTTGGTAAGATCAAAATCTGCTGCGGATAATGATGCAGCATTTACTGCCCCTGATGAAATGACTGCGACATTATCTAAATTGAGAACCTATTTTAAACGCGCTACGGTTGGTGGTTTGGATTGTGAGGTAAGATTAGATCCGAATAGTAGGGTTCTAGGATTTAGCTACCTTGAAGCAGGAGCACTAAAAACAGTTACTAGTAATTATTTTGTTTCTGGTAGTTCATTAATCTTATTTGAACCATTAGTTATCGGAACATCAACTATAACTGGTTTAAATGGAGTTTCATTTGATGCAGCCACAGGATTTATTAATGCAAGTACAAATAGTGGTGCAGCATTGCAAATAAAGGAAGCAATTGCACCATTAAAATATGATGCTACCGTTGCAGCCAGGTTTTTAGCTAATCCTGTTTATGGGACCTATAGTGAATGTTATACCGGGTTTACTGTTGATGGTGTAATTGATGCTTATGGAGTAAGAACAATTCCTAATTTCTTTTCTATTGATTATTATCCAAAAATTACAGGACAAAACTATGGGGCTGTTAGGTTTTGGTTAGGTACAGCTTATGGAGCCTATGGCCCTGCTATAATACCAACAGTAAGCGTAGATGGTAAGATTTCTTATGTACAAGATGGTAGTTATGGTACTGCACCAGTTGCTATACGGCCTATTATCACTAATACAACCAATAATTTTCTCAAACAAGGCGGCTTTTATGTTATACAAACAGATACCAAAGTTTACGACATGGTAGCTGTAGCAGATGCAAGAAGCTGGATCACATTTGAATAAGTATTCCTAAAACCTCTCCCCGAACCCTCACCCTCAAAAGTGAGGGTTTTTAATATAAAATTGAACTACTTATGAAGTAATACTTCTAATCAAAACATTGCTTTCAATTGTTTGTACTTTGCTTAGTTATTGCTTTTTAATAGTTTCATTTAAAAGCTTAATTCATTATCATTAATGCATTTTCGCTATAAGCAATTTGCGAATTCTGGATTCGGGTATTGCATACTATAAATTATCTGTGGGTCCCGAGAGTTTGTTTTGCTCATTAATTAGTAACGATGCCCCCCAGTTTTTATGGCATATCTTATTTTTTTAGTTATTTTAACTTTAATTTAATACGGCTTTTAATTGCTCAATTTATATGCTATAAATTGAATTTGATAAAATCAGATTTACAATATGAAAATATCATTTCTGAAAACTTCTTTTCAAGGTTGTTTTGTTTTATAAATCAATATAAATGACAAAGTGTTTAAGGAAATGATAGGTTTGGAGTATCAATCTTTGCTAAGCCACTTTTTTATTGATGTGCTATCTTAATGGTAGTACCAAATAGAATAGAAGATTGCTTCATCGGAAATTCATACAGGGCGTACTACTCTCCAAAACCAGAGGAAGCTCTTGAAATGACAACTTTCCTCTTGAAATCAGTTAATGGTAGTTTGGAGATAATGTTAAAAAGAGCCTGATCATTATATGATGCAGGCTCTTGAGAACTCTGTGTAATGCTAAAAGCTATATGCAATACCTATAGAATAAAACCCAAGCATGTTATATTTTAAATCCTTATAGATTGGATTTGGGTTAATCTCTTTATCTGAAATAATAATATTATAGGCCAGTTTTGGCGATAAACTTTGATTATTTTTGAATTTAAATCTGTATAGATTAGCTTCCAATGAATAAATAAGATCAAAATCATTTTTATTCAATAAAGCCTGTAGTCCAAAATCCATATATATGTTGTCATTCTTAACGTCATAAGGTTCATTAAAAATGAGACTGACTAAATAGATAGGGTATAATGAAATACCCCCTCCTAATGAAACAATATTAAGGTTTGAACCTTTCAGTCCACTTGAATGTGCATAGCCTCCTAATATATTTAGCGAAATTGGTTTAGAAATATTAAAAGATTTTTTCAACTCTACGAAATGAATATTATTAAAATAATCATTTGTAGCTCCATCTGCTATACCTAATTTGTAAGATATACTCCAGCTTGGCCTATCCCAATCTTTTTTAGTTTCTTGCGAATAAAGATTACTGAAGGTGAAAAGTGCAATAATAAAAATCAATCTTTTAAATAATATTCCCATTTCTTTTAACTAAATATTTAAATGAAGTGTATGTTTATTCAAAGTGAGTTTTATCTGAGTGCCCATCTCCACCATTTTTTAGAATTTTTAGCTACATAACTTACGCCGGCAATAAAAGCTCCAATTACAGTTGGGTCATTATTTGGGTTATAGTTGGGGCCACCATTACTGTCTGCAGCCAGGGCTGCCAATACAGTTATTCCAACAATTGAAACAACACTCCAGGCTACTACGGCCACAACTTTTACAACCTTTTTAAAGAAATTCCCGATTTTACTAAAAAAACCTTTGGTTAGAACATGGTCACGAACTGATACCGTGGCTAAAACTAAAGCTTCATCCAGAGAATTATTTACTGCGATACTTACTTCTTCCAATAATTGTGGCGTTTGTAATGTTTCTAACGCATATAGCGAGCTAACGGCAATTCTAGTTCTTTGATTAGATGTTAACCCAAGATTATAATTTGAAGCTTGGACATGGTTATTGATACACGTCTGAATTCTATTGTTTAGCCTCGTTGTTACTTCCTCTACAGCAGCCTCTTCATTAACAATTGTTGATTCATCTGTATTTAAAGCAGTTTCTAATTCATCATTAGCAATGTTTGTTATACTTGATGACAATTCGTCCAGATTTGCAGATAAAGCAATATCCTGATTCTCTGCCTGTGCAGTGAAATTTTGAATATTTAAAACTGAAGCCACATTTGCCTTTGCTTCAATAAGCGCTTGAGCTGTGGTTAAATTTTCATCTACTTCATTATCTAAAGCTAATGGTAGAACAATTTGTTCAGTTAAGTTTTGCATTTCGGAATACTGCAATTGAGCGGATGGCTCTAAAGTTGCAAGATATTGATCTGCTCCTAAAGATAGTATTGGTTCTTCTTGCTCAAAGCTTTCATTTTTTAAAATTACACCTTTGGTATTACTTGATATACGCAATTTTTCTAAGAAATTAGCAAAATTTCTTACGTCTTTCTCGACTGTTTGTGGTTTGTCTCCCGGCTCTGGGGAGTTTGATTTTTTACATGAGTTCATTGTAAATAATACAATGAAGAGCATTAATAGATTTTTTTTCATAAAATTTTTATTTTTAAATATTTAAACGAATATAACAATATTGTTTCAATGTAAAATTTTATTTGTATTTTTACTTGTAAATCAATTAATTGTAATACAAATTTAAACTACTATAAGTGATAATAAAATTTTCATATAAATTATGTAAAATAATATTTATTTTATGCTGTATAATTTTAATCGGATGTCGAAAAGAAATACCATTGGCGAATATAAAAATCGCCAATAATACGGTGCTTGTTTACATGGCGGCGAATAATAATTTAAAAACTGCTGCCATCAATAGTATAAATGAAATGGAAATGTCTGCAAAAGACTTAGATGGGGACTTATTTGTACTTATAAAAACATCTGGATATCGATCAGATCTTTTGAAGATAAAATACGATAAAACAGATAATATTGTAAGTGATACGGTTAAAACTTATGGGAATGAAAACACCTCTAATCCTGATTTTTTGAAAAAAGTTATAATAGATGCTAAAAAGGATTACCCGTCGCATTCTTTTGGTTTAGTTTTATGGTCGCACGGTAGCTCCTGGTTCCCCCCCCAAAAGAATGCACCTGTACGACCAATCTTGTATGGTGGCAGGGTATTGTTAAAATCATTTGGATACGATCGGGGGGAAGTAATGGATGTTATAGACCTGAAAAGGGCTTTACCAGATGATTTGAAATTTATTCTCTTTGATGCCTGCTCAATGGGCAGCCTAGAAGTAGCTTATGAGTTAAGGCATAATACAGCATATATTATAGCATCGCCAACTGAAACACTTTCTAATAGTTTTCCGTATGATAAAATTACACCTTTGCTATTTGGTACTGTAGATGATTATAAATTAATTTGTCAGCAATATTTAGAATCGTATAGGAGCAGGTCTGGAATTTATCAATCGGCATCGGTTTCGTTAATTAAGACTGATGAATTAAATGATCTAGCTATAGCTGTGAAAAAATTATTAGATCTAGTACCACCCAGAAATATAAACGATAAACGCGCCGGAGTTCAAAATCTGAGTTTTGATATTAACTCTCCTGTGCCAGCATATGATTTTTTAGATTTTTTGCATAAAAATTTTAACATTAGTGATTATTCTCCTGTTGAACAGCAATTTAATAAAGCTATTATCTATAAGGGGGCCACAGAAAGATTCTTAGATAAACCTATAGATCAATTTGGCGGCTTAAGTACTTATTTGCCTTTGGTTAAGGATAAAAATATAGATTATTACCGACAGTTAAGTTGGTTTACCAGTGCAGGATATGGAAGTTTATTTAAATAGTAGCATAGTCGCACGAAAATAATTCAAGTGAGTTTCTTTAATATAAACTATATCAATGAGTCAACCCTCACCCTAAAAAGTGAGGTTTTTTTATGACATAATTTTTAAACCGCTCCATCCGTTTATTCCTATATTTGTAAACGATGAAGAAGAAAGCAATTTTTATCCTGTTTGTTTTGGTATTTACCTTTGCGGTAAGCCCCAAGGTTAATGCCCAATGTTCCATGTGTACCATTAATGCCGAGCAGGGTGTTAAAAACGGGAATACACAAACCGCAGGCTTAAATACAGGCGTATTGTATCTTTTATCTATTCCTTATTTAATGGCTGTTATTGTTGGCCTAGTCTGGTATAAAAAATATCGTAAAAGGAATATTCACCTTAATATAAAAAAGGAACCTTTTAATTTAAATTAAAAGTATGTCTGAGCAAACTACCTCGAAACTTTACGCCATTGTACATTGTAAATGTCCGCATTGCCGCAGGGGAGCTATTTTTACAGGCAGTATGTACGGCTGGAACATTCAGCATACCAAAGAAATTTGCGGGCATTGTGCACAACGGATAGAAATTGAACCTGGTTATTTTTATGCAGCCATGTACGTTAGTTATGCCATGAATGTAATCGAAATGCTTTTTGCCAGTTTTCTCACCTATTTAGTTTTTGGTCCGCTTACTGATGAGACTTTCTGGCCTTATCTGATTGTTATTTTTGCAGGTTGTTTTATTCTGTACCCGTTTAACTATCGATATTCAAGAATTATACTGCTCCATGTTTTATCTCCGAACATTAAGTATAAGCCATATTACGATAAGTAAGTCGGGAGTCAGAAGTCAATAAGTAAAGGTTGACTGCTGTAGCTATTTGATGGGCATTTAGCCTATTGGCCATGAACGATCAACCATTTTAATATAATCTTTCAATTTTTAGCAATGTTAAAAAAAGAAACCCTAAACTTTATAAAAGACGTTGCGGAAAACAACAACCGCGAGTGGTTTGCTGCCAATAAAGATGTTTATGAAACTGCAAAAGCCGATGTACTCGAACTTGTAGCAAAATTAATCCCCGATCTGGCTAAGGTAGATCCACTGCTATCGGCAGAGGCTGATCCTAAAAAAAGCCTTTTACGTATTTACCGCGATGTGCGTTTCAGTAAAAATAAAGATCCCTATAAAAATAACTTCGGTATCTGGTTTTCTGCCAAAAGCAAAGGAGGTAACGAACCGGGTTATTACCTGCACATTCAGCCAGGAAAGAGCTTTATTGCCGGAGGATACTGGATGCCTGAAGCATCGCATTTAAAATTGATCAGACAGGAGATTGATTATAATATTGGCGATTTTAAAGAAATTATCAATGGCAAGGATTTTAAGAAAAACTTTAAACTAGGTGTGGATAATGCACTTAAAAATGCACCAAAAGGCTATGATCCTGCAGATCCAAATATCGAATTTTTAAAGCTGAAAAGCTTTGAAGCCACCACAAAAATCGATGATGAAGAATTTTTAAAGCCCAACCTCGTTAATAAGTTGATAAGTTCTTTTAAAACAGTACAGCCATTAGTTGCATTTTTACGAAATGCTATAGAACAATAACTAATTAAAAATAACCAATTAGCAATGATCAAACAGAATACCTTCTTGATATTTGCTACTAAATACTTACTACTGAATACTAAACTCTTGAAACTTTAAACATGAAAAATACCTTTTTTGCCTTTGCCGTTCTCCTCTTTTTTTCTTCCTTAACTTCTTGTGTTGTATTATCTCCAAAAAAGTATAAAGCTTTGTTGGGAACCAAAGACTCACTTTATACCGCATTTAATGAAGGTTTAATCAAAATCGAAAACCTTGAAAAAGAAGTAGCAAAATTGAAAAAGGATACTACATTAATGGCTGAAGAACTTCGCGATTTGCAAAGTAATTACAACACCGTTGATGCGAACTATAAAAAACTTAAAAATAATTCTTCAAGTGAGATCACCAAGCTATCGGGCGATTTAGCTGCCCGTGAGAAACGTTTAAAAGAAGTGGAAGAGGTGCTGCGCAAACGTGATGAAGCCACCAACTCACTCAAAGAGAAACTACAGCAGGCCTTATTGGGCTTTACCAAAAGCGGTTTAACTGTTGAAATTAAAAATGGAAAAGTATATGTTTCGCTAACCGATAAACTCTTATTCCCCTCTGGAAGTATCATCATTGATGAAAAGGGAAAACAGGCATTAACGCAATTGGCCAATGTATTAAAACAGCAGCCTGAAATTAACATTGCAGTTGAGGGGCATACCGATAATCAGAAAATAAATAATCTGGGGCAGATTAAAGACAACTGGGATTTAAGTGTGTTGAGGGCTACTTCTGTTGTACGTTATTTAACAGAGAACGAAAAAGTAGAAAGTGTAAGGATGACAGCTACTGGTAAAGGTGAATTTCAACCCCTGGGTACAAATGCAAATGCAGATGGAAGAAGCAAAAACAGAAGGATAGAGATCGTGCTTTCTCCAAAACTGGATGAACTTTATAATTTGATTAAATAAGAACCTATTAGAATAATCATGTTTTTATGTTCAGGAAATGAAGATGCAGTAGTTCCTGGCATTTTGCAGTCCCGCCATTCACTTCAATCTTTTTGTACCTCAGCATGACAGCAGATTCAGGGTTGCTGCAACAAAAAGTATTTTCGCTGCTGTCGGGTTTAGGCACAGGGGTCTGTACACCTTAAAGCCTCAGGAATGAAAAACTGTCTTAGCCCCATTAGCCCCGGTTGAAGCATTTACCCTGCAGCAACGAGGTACGAGGAAGCGAAGCGTAAACGGGAAGAAATTTAGTATTTTTTACAGGCCTTGCGCTCCAAACCGGAAAAAGTTTTATTAGTAATTAACAGACTTATAGTTTTTGGAGAAGAAGGCCTCTTTTATTGGTTTTGGTGCCTGCGGTAAGATTTTAAAATCTTAAAGGTATGATCGAATTCATGACTGCTTAGGTTAGAATAATCGGGCATGGAGAGTTTATAAGTATTTAAAAAGTTTAGGAGTTCTTTAATAACGCTTGATACTTCTTCTGATTCTTCGGTATGTTTTAGGGTATCGATCTTACTTAACAGTAAGGTTATTTGCAACATCTTAAAATTATTCTTTCTGGTAATACTCAAGCCAGTATTAGTTTCTATAAGCGCTTGTTCGTAATGATGCGTGGCATTATAAAAGCTGGCTTTAAAAACATTAAAGCTGGCCAATATAAAGTTGGTATAATAAGTATAATCGCTGCTGATGATTTTATCTACGAATTGCATAATGCGCTGCGCTTTTTTAAAATAGTTGAGCTTGATGTAGGTTTGCCCTAAATGAAGCAATAAAAAAGGAGAAAATACCGAATGTCTTACGTAAAAAATATTGGGATATTTATTCAATATGGCCATAATAAAACGGTGGCATCCTGCATAATTTTTCTGAGAAAATAACGCATTCAATACCAATCTGTAAGAGAGTATTTCGGCAGAGGTGATCTCTTCATTTCTCCGTGGTTTACTTTGATCTATCTCCTGGCAAAGTTTTACAATTTTATCTTCGAGACTTTTGCTTTCGTTAGGTTTATTAATCAGGTTGTTATAAAAATAAAGGATTAAATCGTAAGGATTAATCGGAAACAGTTCGTTTAATCTTTTATAATTTCTCTTTAACAGTTGCATGGTATTGGCTAAACCAACTTTATCTACATCAATAAGATTAAGGTTGCATTCTATTACATGCAACATAATCTGAACGTCTTCATTCAGTACATTTTCCGATATGTTTCTGATGGTTTCTTTATACAGGTTGCTCATCGTCCGCCCTGTAGTCATAAGGTCGATAAAATCGATACCAATGCTCAACTTGTTGAAGTTAGAATTGGGTTTGCTGAGTTCGTATTTCGATACAGAGCAAATAAAATCAAAAGCAATGTTCTTTTCACGGTTTGAAAATGGCAGTTTAAAGATGTTTTTTAAAGCAGCAATTTCGTTACGGTTGATCGCGAATCTGATCGACCAGTTAAGGATATGATCTCTTTGGGGGGTTTGACCAGGGAAACTGTTTAAGATGTGTTCGAAAAATACTTTCCCTGGTTTATATTCAAATTTATCGGTAATCTGTATAAATAGAAAATAGGTATAAATATCGTCGTTTAAAAAGCGGACAATTTCTGTAGGAATGGTTGTACTTAACCTTTTTTCTTCGATGATAATCCCAGCATTTAAAAGCTCTGCGTATGCATCGGGATAACAATTGATGTAGCTCAGAATTTTTTCTTTAGCAACCCTTAATTTCTTATTTCCTTCTGAGATGCTATCACTTATTTTTTTGAGGAGAAATATTTTTTCTGTGCTTTTTTTTGCCATAAACACGCGCCTCTCTAAAAAATAACTAATTAATTCATAACATAATAATGGGTTATTCAGCTCAAGATGCTGTTGCTCATCTTTGAGTTTGAAATACACCTGTAACCAGAATGGTGTTTTAAACAGGGTTAACAGGGGCAAGCTTACGTCTGCCCTGTTGATAATCCTGTTTTCTATTTGGCTTAAGATGTAGAGTACCTCCTCAACATTTAACGATGGTACATTACTTAGCGTGTCTTCATCATAAAATAAGCCCATATACCAGGCCTTAGTTAAAGATGCAGAACCATAAATGGCAGGCTGAAGATTAATCCAGCTATCCGTTCGCAATCCGAATATGAGCTTAACAAAATTATTTTCTTCTATGCTATATAAGAAGTCTATAAATGCTTTAAAATAATGACTTTTGGCTAAATGTCCATCAATACCGTCAACAATAATAATAAAACGACCTTCCTTTTTTTCAGGATTTTTTTTAAAAAAACTGATTAATTCGCTAAGGCTTCCAAATTTAAATTCTTTTAAAAACCACTCTTTTACAGTACCTCCATTTTGAATAATGGTATTAAGGCTAGCAGAGTTAATTAGTAAAACAATATCGTTTTTATAAGGGGCATTTTCTGAAAAGAAAAAATGCTCTACCATGTGTGCAAGCAGTATTGATTTCCCCTGACCTGGTTGGGCACTTATGGTTGTAAACTGATAATTGTTTTTTAAGAAATAATCAAAGTCAGGATAAAAAAAACTTCTGTTCGCAGTAGCATTAAATGGTACACCTGAATTATTTTTTTTAGCAATTAACGATACTTCTGTAATGGCATGTGCTTTTAGCTTTAAATCCTGCCAGATGCTTTGAACAGAGGTGGTTTGGTTTTTCTTATCCTTACAAAAGGAGTCCCAGTCGTTATAACCTATATACTGCGACAGGCTATTTAAAGTAAATAAGGAAAATTTATGTAATGTGTTCGCAAAGCCAAAGAATCGTTTGATCGTCGTTTCACTTACGTAGTTTTTGGTTTCCTGATATACATATTCAGATATAATCTTACAATGAGCCGGGTCGATATTTCTCAAACCTGATTTTAAAAGGACAAACTTCCGGAGTTCTATAAGGAGGTCGTTAGCGTTCATTAATTAACAGATGGGATGACTTCAGCTAATGTCATCATAATTTCACAATTGAAGAAATCTATTCATTAAGAAAGCCGTGTATGAATAAAATGAATGAAATGCAACCAGATAAAAATGAATAGTAATGGATAGGATAGGTAGCTATTCTAGATTTAGATTTGTCATGATAATATAATGTCATCTAAAAAAAATACCAAACAGTAGTACATAGTAAGTCTTCTAAATAACGCCTGACATGATGAAAACCCGTACTTTCTCGTCCCGAATAGGGATAATTCGCAATACTTGTGTTGCATTCATCGTTCTATTAACGCTCTTCTCTACCAAATCGTATGCTCAAACTAAAATTTTTGCAAATACTGTATCTGCTCAGAGCAGAGTGGACAATGCATCAAATGCAACTTTAAACGACAATACGTTTGCTACGGTTAATTCGTATGGAGGAATTGCCGTTGGCATAGGCTCTTATAGTGGCGAACTGGAATTAAAATATCCGGCAGCTGTAGCTGGGGGAGTAACATCTTATATCAGAATAGATTTTGACGGAGATGTACTGAACAGTTTATTAGGAGGGAGTTTGGGTACCTTGCTGGCCAATGTAGGCGGAACTGTAGTTCTTGGAAACCATTCCTTTCAGGTAGGCGCCAGAAACGGTGCTTCTGCAGTTCCCCCAATTGGCGGTAACAGTGTTAATGGATTTTCTTCAGATAATCTGCGTTTGGTAAAAGACGCAAATGGTTTTTTTTATATCGCAATAACTCCCACACAGGCTTATGATAGGGTATTTATAAAAGATGTAACCAATGCACTTTTGGTATCAGTTGCTAATAGTACAAAGGTTTATTATTCTTTTTATACTTCTGGTACTGATCCTTGTGCCCAGGCATTTGCTACAGGTTATGAAGGAACAGGTATTACACTTGATGCCTTACAGCTGGGAAGTTCTGGCGTAACAAATAGTGAAAGGGCAATAGATTCAGATCCAAATAATTTTTCTCAACTTAGTTTAGGGGTACTTGGCGTGGGATCATCCATCAGCCAAAATTTCTATTTTGCAACAGCATCAAATCCTGGTGAGGATATAAACCTGCGACTTAGCGCTTCTCCTGCATTACTAACGGCAGGGCTTTTACAAAACATTTCTATAACCGCATATAATGGCGGTACCCAGGTATACACAGGCTCATTCCCAAATACTTTAAATCTGGATTTATTAGGCTTACTAAATAGCGGGCAACCAGTATCGATACCTTTTTCTCCAGGTACAAATGTAGTGTACGACAGGGTGAAGGTTACATTGGGATCTGTAGTTGCGCTAAACCTTACACAAACTATCAATGTTTATGGGGTAATCCGCTCTGCGGGCAGGCCAACGCCAGCAAGTACAGCAATTGCTGCATGTTATAATACTACAGTAGCTTTAAACGCTACTACTCCAAATACCAACGAATTAAGATGGTATGAAGCAATAGAAGGAGGGACAGCATTACAAACAGTTGCTTTTAATGGTACTTTTACTACACCAGCATTAACGGCTACTAAAACTTATTATGTTGCTGCAAGAAGAGTAGGCTGTACAACTGAATCGGCAAGAATACCCGTTGTAATTACCGTAAATCCACAAATTATTTTTAATGGGGCAACATTAATAAATGCGACTCCAGGTTTTGCCTATGCTAAACAATTAGATGTAGCTACAGGTGGAACAGCGGGTTATACTTATGCCCTGGCTGCAGGAAGTACATTACCAACAGGCTTAAGCTTGTCATCAGCTGGCGTAATTACCGGAACACCAACCGTAGCCAATGCTTACACTTTTTCTGTAGTTGTAACTGATACCAAAGGTTGTAAAGCAACTGCGAATTATAATTTAACGGTTACCGCCGCATTGGTACTTACACCGGGCGCATTACCTGATGGTTTAACAGGAACTGTTTATCCAACACAGACTATCCCAGCCGCAACTGGTGGAACAGGACCGTACACTTATACCGCAACAGGTATCCCTCCTGGCTTAACTTTTAATCCAACAACAAGAGAAATTACGGGAACACCAACCCAACCTGGAATATATACAATACCAGTTACGGTTGTTGATTTGAACGGTAATACCATTATTTCTAATTATACCGTAAAAATTACTGATCCTTTATTGTTACCTGCAGCAACATTAGCTGATGGTACTGCAGGAACGGTTTATACTACACAGATTATTCCAGGTGCAACCGGAGGAACTACGCCTTATACTTATTCGGCAACAGGTGTTCCTCCAGGTTTATCTTTTAATCCATCAACCAGAGCCATTACCGGTACACCAACAACTATTGGTACTTATACGGTGCCCGTTACAGTAACAGATGCTGATGGAAAAACGGTAACTACAAATTATAGTGTTATTATAAATAGCCCATTGGTATTACCAGCGGTAACTTTGCCAGATGGAACAGAGGGCGTTGCTTATGCTACACAAGTTCTCCCGGCTGCAACAGGTGGTGTTGGTCCTTATACTTATGCAGGTGCTAATCTTCCTGCCGGATTATCGTTTAATCCAGCTACAAGAGAGGTTACTGGTACACCCACCCAGGCAGGTAATTATGTAATTGGTGTTACAGTTACCGATAGCCAGGGTAAAACAGCAAGTAACACTTATCCAGTTAAAGTAAATGGTACCTTAATTTTACCAACAAAAACTTTACCTAACGGTATTGTTGGTTCTTCTTACTTACCGCAAACATTACCGGCTGTAACAGGTGGAACGTCTCCGTATACATACGCAGCAACAAACCTTCCTCCGGGATTGTCGTTTAATCCGACAACAAGAGAAATTACCGGAACACCGACGCAAGGTGGTACTTATAATGTTGCTTTAACAGCTACAGATGCTAACAATAATAAAGCAACAACGACTTATTCCATAACCGTAACGGTAAATGCACCAGTTGTGGCTTCAGCTACGGTATGTACCGGAAGTACGGCTACTTTAACTGTAAGCAATCTTCAAACTGGCGTTACGTATAACTGGTATGCTTCTACAGGAAGTACACCATTAGTAACTGGCAATAACGGTACTTTTGTAACGCCTGCAGTAAGTTCAGCAACTGTATTTTATGTAGAAGCTATTTCCGGAACAGCAGTCAGTTCGAGAACATCGGTTACGGTTTCAGTTAATCCACCTGCAACTTTAGCCACAGTTACTACTAATAACCAGGTAATCAACTCCGGACAAACTACAACTTTAACCGCTATTGCTGATGCTGGAAATACCATTGCCTGGTTTGATGCTCCATCAGCGGGAACGCAGGTTGGAACAGGGACTTCGTTCACTACGCCAGCCTTATCTGCAACCAAAACTTATTATATAGAAACCACAAGCAGCAATGGCTGTAAAAGTGCAAGCCGCGTTCCGGTAACTGTAACTGTAATTAATGGCGGCGGCGCAACAGCTTGCAATGCAGCAAACAATCAGAATACCGGTATTAATGGGATCTGTTTATTATGTGCTATAAATGGTGCAGGTAACTCTACTGATGCCAATGCAAACAACTTCACCCGGATTTCTCTTGCTGTAGGCGTTACCGCAACGGGTTATCAACAATTAATTTTCCCTTCTACAGGTGTTGCTACAGATAGCATCCGTTTAGATCTGGCTTTACCAACCGGTTTAGCCGATGTTGGTCTTTTAAATAATGTAACCATTACGGTATTAAATGGTACTACGGTTGTAAAAACAGTTCAATTAGACGGTGCATTATTAAGTCTTCAACTATTATCAGGCAATCGTTTTGCAGCAACTGTTTTAGCGGGTGGGGCTTATGATAGAGTTCAGGTAAGCTTTGGTGCACTGGTTTCCGCTTTAACGAGCTTAGATATTTATGGCGCAACGGTAGTTTATCCAAACCCAACATTTATAGCTGGTGCACAATCGATCTGTTCAGGCAGCACTGCAACATTAAGTGCAACTGCAAATGGTGGTACGACCTTAACCTGGTTCGATGCGCCAACAGGTGGAACACAAGTGGGAACAGGCGCAAACTTTACTACTCCGGCATTAACAACAACTACTACGTATTATGTTCAGGTAACTAAAGGGACCTGTTCAAATACAACAAGGGTTCCGGTAGTAATTACCGTTAATCCGGCAATTGTATTTGCAGGTACAACTTTAACAAATGCAACAATTGCCTCTCCATATAGTAAGCAGCTTCCAGTTGCTTCTGGCGGAACACCAGGTTATACTTATGCCTTAGCTGCAGGTAGTACCTTACCAGCTGGTTTAACTTTATCGCCAAGTGGCCTGATAAGTGGAACGCCAACTGCCGCAGGTAATCCAACATTTGATGTTGTAGTAACTGATACAAAGGCTTGTAGTACAACTGCAACATTCACTTTAACTGTAACGCCAGCCTTAGCTTTAGCTTCCGGAGCATTGCCTAACGGTGTAACAGGCACACCATATACAACAAACGGAATTCCAGCTGCAACAGGTGGAACCGGGCCTTATACATATACAGCTACTGCGCTTCCTCCGGGATTGACTTTTAATCCGGCCACCAGAGAAATTACGGGCACGCCTACTCAAATCGGAACATTTACGATTCCGGTAACAGTAACCGATGCTAATGGCAATACGATTACAGCTAACTATACGCTTAAAGTAACCGATCCGTTGGTTTTACCGGCGGCTACTTTAGCTAATGGAACAACTGGCACAGTTTATCCTATCCAAACTATTCCGTCTGCAACAGGTGGTTCAACACCATATACTTATGCTGCAACGGGTCTTCCTCCGGGATTAGCTTTTAACCCGGCAACAAGAGAAATTACCGGAACACCTACGCAATCCGGAACTTTCACCATACCGGTAACAGTTACAGATGCCGATGGAAAAACAACAACCAATAACTATACAATTGTAGTAGTTGATCCTTTATTGTTACCTGCAGCAACTTTGCCTGATGGAACAGAAGGAACAGTTTATACCACGCAAACCTTGCCATCGGCAACCGGTGGCGTTGGGCCATATACTTATGTAGCAAACAATCTTCCGGCAGGGTTAACTTTTAATCCAGCAACAAGAGCGGTTTCCGGAACGCCTGCACAGGCCGGAAATTATTCGATTAGTGTTACCGCTACAGATAGTGAGGGCAGAACAGCAAGTAATACTTACGCGCTTAAAGTAATAGGTGTGTTGTCATTACCAGGTGCTACTTTACCTAATGGTATTGTAGGCACACCTTACCCAACACAAACTTTACCAGCGGTAACCGGTGGAACAGCACCATATACTTATTTAGCTACAAACCTTCCTTCGGGATTAAGTTTTAATACCGCAACAAGAGAAATTACAGGAACACCAACTTTAGGTGGAACCTTTTCAATTTCTTTAACTGCAACAGACGCAAACGGAAACAAAGCAACAACAACTTATAGCTTAACTGTAACGGTTGATGCGCCAGTGGTTGCTGCAGCAACTGTTTGTGCTGGAAGTCCGGCTACACTAAGTGTAAGCAATTTGCAAGCTGGTGTAACCTATAGCTGGTATGCTTCTACCGGCAGTACACCATTGGTTACTAATAACACAGGTGTTTTTGTAACTCCTGCAGTTACCGCTCCAACCGTATTTTATGTTGAGGCAGTATCAGGAACTGCAGTAAGTTCAAGAACCGCGGTTAACGTTTCTGTTAACCCTCCAGCAACTGCCGCAACCGTAACTACGAATAACCAGGTAATAAATGCAGGTCAATCTACTACCTTATTGGCAACAGCAGATGCTGGAAATACCATTCAATGGTACGATGCTGCTACAGGTGGAACACAGGTAGGTGCTGGTAATTCATTTACCACCCCAACATTATCGGCAACTACTACTTATTATGTAGAGACTACAAATGCCAGCGGTTGTAAAAGTGCAAGCCGAGTACCAGTAACTGTTACTGTATTAAACAACGGTGGTAGTACCGCCTGTAACGCTGCTAATTTGCAAAACACAGGTATAAACGGAATTTGTTTATTGTGCGGAATAACCGGAGCCGGAAATTCTACTGATGCGGATCCGTCTAATTTTACCCGGATATCGTTGTCAGTAGGTGTTGGTTCATCAGGTTACCAGCAATTAATTTTCCCTAACGCTGGAACTGCAACTGATAGCATCCGTTTAGATTTAGCTTTACCAGGTGGTTTATTAGATTTAACGGCACTTGGTAATGTTACTGTAAACGTATTGAACGGGTCAACAGTGGTTAGATCAGTTCAGTTAAACTCATCATTATTAAATCTTCAATTACTTTCAGGTTCTCGTTTCGCGGCTACCATTTTAGCCGGAGGTGTTTACGATAGGGTACAGGTAAGCTTTGGGGCATTAGTATCGGCATTAACCAGTTTAGATATTTATGGTGCTACTGTAATTTATCCTAACCCAACGGTAACAGCAGGTGCACAAACCATTTGTGCAGGAGGTACAGCAACGTTAACTGCAACAGCAAACGGTGGTACGACATTAGCATGGTACGATGCCGCAACTGGTGGCACACAATTAGCCACTGGCGAAACATTTACTACAACAGCATTAACGGCTACTACAACTTATTATATTCAGGTAAGCAAAGCAGGATGTTCAAACACAACAAGAGTTCCGGTAACTGTAACTGTTACACCTGCATTACCAACACCAATATTGGCAACAATTGCCAACGTTTGTGAGGGATCATCAGCAACTTTATCAGTTGCCAATCCAGATGCTGCAGTAACCTATAAATGGTACGATGCTGCGGTAGGTGGAAACCTGGTTTTTACAGGTGCAGTATTTCCTACACCAGTATTAACGGCAGCTACAACTTATTATGTAGAGGCTTCACAAGGAAACTGTACAAGTGCTGCGCGTGCTGCCACGGCTGTATCAGTAAATCCTCGTCCGGTTTTACCTGTGGTAACTGCCAATTCATCAACAGTGGGTGCAGGACAAACTGCAATTTTAACGGCTAGTTCTGCAGATCCAACCAATACTTTCAATTGGTATACTTCTAATACTTCAACTATACCTGTTTATGTGGGTGCTACTTATGTTACACCGCCGCTGTTGGCTACTACAACTTATTATGTAGAATCGGTTTCTACCAATGGTTGTACTTCGGCAAGCCGTGTTCAGGTAACCATTACCGTTGATGGAAATGGATCGCCAAATCCAGTACCATGCGAAGCCGCAACAACACAAGTTGGTGGTGTTACAGGCGTAGCATTATTATCAGGTGTATTTAATCCAGTTTTAGCGATTGACAACGATACTGAAACCGCATCTTCACTGGTCATGCCTGTTGGAGCGCTTGGGGCATCAGTTTATCAAAGAGTTGGTTTTGGGTCACTATCTACTGTTGGTGATACCGTGCGTGTATTGGTATCATCGCCAGGAAAATTATTGTCGCTTTCATTATTAGCTAATGCGGCCATCACCACTTATGTTGGAACGAACAGCAATGGTGATTCGCAATTTTTAAACAATAGCTTATTAAATGTTCAGTTGTTGAGCGGTAATACACAGGCCTTAATCACTTTTGTTCCAACGGATGTTTTTGATGGAGTAGAAGTAAGATTAAACTCAGGTGTATTGGGTGCATTAACTTCAATCAACTTAAATTACGCACAACGCATTTTGCTTGCACCAACAGTAACAGCTGCTAACGTTACTGCTTGTTTAGGCTCAACCGCTCAATTGCAGGTAAGTAATCCATCAGCAGGTTTAACCTACAGGTGGTATGATGCTACCGGTAATTACATAAGTGGAAAAGATGGTATCACATTTACTACTCCGGCTTTAACAGGCGATACCAAATTCTATGTTGCAGCAGTTTCTGCAACAGGCTGTGTAAGCTATAAAACAATTGTAAACGTAACTACAAACCCTGCACCGGTAACACCTGATCTGCTTTCGGCATCAGTTAATACCTGTCCGAATACATCAGCTACCTTCCAGGTTAAAGATCCAATTGCAGGTACGACCTATAACTGGTATGATGCTGCGGTAGGTGGAAACTTAGTATTCACTGGCGATAACTTTACAACACCTTTAATTACTGCAAATACCAGTTATTTTGTTGCAGCAGTTAATGGCTGTGGTTCTTCATCAGCAAGAACAGAAGGTAAAGTTATTTTAGGAACCATTGATGTTCCGGTAATTACACCGCCTTCTATCACCATCAGTGAAGGTGCTGTTGCGGTATTAAAGGCAACTTCTGGTACAGCAGGTGCAACCATTAACTGGTACACTACTGCAAACGGTACAGTTCCGGTACATACTGGTGAAACGTATGTAACGCCACAATTAAGTGCAACAACAACTTATTATGTAGAGGCTACCATACCTGGAGGCTGTACTGCAACAAGCAGGGCAACCGTAACGGTTACTGTTATTCCTAATGGTACACCGGTAACTACGCCTTGTGGAGCAGCTACAACAACAGTTGCAAGTGGCGTAACCGGGGTAGCTTTACTAGCCGGTGTTTTTAACCCTGCTTTTGCGGTTGATAATGATATTAATACAGGATCCAGTTTGGTTATCCCGGTAGGATTACTTGGGGCATCTGTTTATCACCAGGTTGGCTTTACAGGATTATCAAATGTAGGCGATACCTTAAGAATGAAAATTACCACTCCAGGTACATTGCTTTCGGCAGGAGTGTTAAATAACTTAACCGTAACTACTTTCCAGGGTACAACCAGCAATAACGATGCAGTTTCTATTGCTAACCCGTTAATTAGCTTAAAATTATTATCTGGCGGTACATCTGCGATATTAACTTTCGTTCCAGCCAGTAAATTTGATGGAGCAGAACTGAGGTTAAGTTCAGGTTTGTTAGGGGCATTAACATCTGTTAATTTAGATTATGCACAACGTGTAATCACCACACCAACAGTTAATGCTGCTACAGCAAGTGCTTGTCAAGGTTCATCCGCAACATTAAGTGTGCAGAACCCACAAGCAGGCGTAGTGTATAAATGGTACTTAGGCTCAACTTATCAGGCAGGAAAAGATGGGGCAACTTTCACAACAGATCCGGGCCTAACTGCCGGAACTTATACTTATTCAGTAACGGCAACTGCTAATGGTTGCGAGACTCCAGGAACCAAAGTAACAGTAACTATTTTAACTCCACCAGTAGCGCCGATTCCATCAACTAATAACCCAACTACAACTTGTATCGGCTCACCTGCTACTTTAAGTGTGCAAGCCGTTGCAGGAGTAACTTATAACTGGTACGATGCGGCTGTAGCCGGAAATATGTTGGTAACCAACAACAGTAGCTTCACTACATCTGCATCCCTCGCAGCAGGAACATACGATTATTATGTTGAAGCCGTAAGTGGAGCGGGTTGTTCAAACTCTACACGTGCTAAAATTTCTATAACCGTTAATCCATCAGCAGTTGCTGCCGATGTAACAATAAGCGGAACTACATCGTTGTGTGCTTCTGGAACAGCAGTACTTACTGCGGCCAGTACAACAGTAACCAGTCCGGTGTTTACCTGGTATAGTGATGCTGCTTTAACCCAGGTAGCTTTTGTAGGTGCAGTATTTAATACACCAGCCATTAGTGTAACTACCAAATATTATGTTACTGTTAGTGGAACAAATAAATGTGCAAACACAGCTGGTAATGCAAAAGAGGTTACGATAACAGTAAACCCTGTTGCCACTTTAGCTGATATAAACTTAGCGGGAACGAGTACCATATGCGGTGGCGCTTCAGTTACTTTAAATGCAACAAGTACAACCGTCACCAACCCGGTATTTACCTGGTACAGTGATGCAGCTTTAACTACTGTAGCATTTACAGGGGCTAACTTTGTTACGCCAATGCTTAATGCCACAACCACTTATTATGTAACGGTTAAAGGCGATAATAAATGTGAGAATACTGCAGCAAACGCTAAAACGATAACCATTACGGTTAATCCGGCAGCAACTGATGGAGACATTGCCATTAGCGGAATTACCTCAATCTGTAAAGGATCTACAGCGGCACTGTCTGCTTCAACCACAACAGTAATTAACCCGGTATTTACCTGGTATAGTAATGCTGCTTTAACTACAGTAGCCTATGTTGGCGCTAGTTTTACTACACCTGCACTTAATGCAAACACTACTTATTATGTAACTGTTAAGGGTGATAACAAATGTGAAAATTCACCAGCCAACGCTCAGGCAGTTACCGTAACCGTTAAGGATTTTGCTACCGCTGCTGACATTGCAGTGAGCAATGCCCAAATCTGTTCAGGTTCTACCGTAATGTTAATGGCTTCGAGCACCACGGTAACGCAGCCAGTGTTTACCTGGTACAGCGATGCTTCGTTAACCAGCGTGTTATTTACTGGCCCAACGTTTACCGTAACCGGATTAACAGCCACAACTACGTATTATGTAACTGTTAAAGGTGCTAACAAATGTGAAAACAGTGCTGCAGATGCTAAAGCGGCAACTGTAACGGTTAATCCATTGGCCACTACTACTGATATTATCCTTAGTGGAAGCACATCAGTTTGTGCGGGATCATCTGCTGTATTAAGTGCAACATCGCCAACAGTAACTAACCCGGTATTTACCTGGTACAGTGATGCCGCCTTAACCAATGTAAGTTTCATGGGGGCAACTTATGCTACGCCGGCATTAACCAGCACAACCACTTATTATGTAACTGTAAAAGGTGATAATAAATGTGAAAATGCACCTGGTACTGCAAGGGTAATTACCATTACGGTTAATCCTGTTGCAACTGCTTCGGATATTACAGCTGATGATGCAACCATCTGTTCAGGATCGGCTACTACTTTGGTAGCTAGTACTACAACAGTAACTAACCCAGTTTTCACCTGGTACAATGATGCGACCCTGGCTTCAGTAGCTTACGTGGGTACATCATTCGTTACCCCGGTATTAACGGCAACAACTAAATACTATGTTACAGTTAAAGGTGATAACAAATGTGAAAACTCAGGTATTACTGCAAAAGTGGTAACTGTAAATGTGAATCAGATTGCAACTGCCGCAGACATTACTTTATCTACACCAACTTTATTGTGTGGATCGGGTACTGCTGTAATTAATGCAAGCACAACAACAGTAACCAATCCAATATTTACCTGGTATAATGATGCTTCATTAACAAGCGTTGCCTTTACCGGACCAATATTTACTACGCCGGCATTAACCACTACAACCACTTATTATGTAACCGTAAAAGGAACAAACAGATGTGAAAACATTGCAGCAAATGCAGCAACAGTTACCATAAAAGTTAACCCAATAGCAATTGCAAGTGATGTTATGGTAAGTGGATCAAGCAATATATGCGGAGGATCTGCAGCAGTACTAACGGCAAGTAGCACAACAGTTACCAATCCGGTATTTATCTGGTACACCAACGCAACTTTAACTGATGTGGCTTATGTAGGAGCAGTATTTACGACACCAACATTAACTGCCAATACCACCTATTATGTAACGGTTAAAGGTGATAATAAATGCGAAAATAGTGCAGCCACAGCTAAGTCTGTTAACATTATAGTTAACCCTGTAGCTTCTGCAACTGATGTTAGTGCAGCTGATGCAACCATTTGTGCAGGATCGTCGGCTAGCTTAGTGGCGGGCACCACAACTGTAACTAACCCGGTATTTACCTGGTACAGCGATGCTGCTTTAACAACGCCAGTATTTACAGGCGCAACTTTCAATACACCAGCATTAACGGCAACCACTAAATATTACCTTACTGTAAAAGGTGATAACAGGTGTGAAAGTTCTGCTGCAAATGCAAAAGTGGTTACAGTTACAGTAAATGCAGGTGCAACAACTGCTGACATTACCTTATCAACTCCGGCAATCGTATGTGGATCGGGTACAGCAGTAATCAATGCAAGTTCGACAACAGTAACCAACCCTGTATTTACCTGGTACAACGATGCTTCATTAACAAGTGTTGCCTTTACCGGACCTATATTTACAACGCCGGTATTAACCACTACAACAACGTATTATGTAACGGTTAAAGGCGATAATAAATGTGAGAATACTGCAGCTAATGCGAAAACAGTAACCATTACTGTCAATCCAATTGCTGCGGCAACAGATATAGCTGTAAACGGATCAACATCAATATGTGCAAATGCAACAGCAACATTAGCCGCAACCAGCACAACGGTTATAAACCCAGTATTTACCTGGTATAGCGATGCTACTTTAAGTACAGTCGTGTTTACTGGTACTGTATTTACTACCCCGGTATTAGCTGCAAGCACAACATATTATGTAACGGTTAAAGGCGATAATAAATGTGAAAATACTGCAGCTACAGCAAGAGTGGTAGCCATTACTGTAAATGCGTTACCAAACAGCCCAGTCGTATCTGCTCCAAATGGAAGCATATGCGCAGGTGATGGGGCCACACTAACAGTAGCTAATGCAGAGGCAGGTGTTACGTACGAATGGTACGATGAAGCAGTTGGAGGTAATTTATTATTTACTGGTACTACATTCAATGTAACAGCTTTAGCTGCAACAACAGATTACTATATTTTAGCAATCGGAACAGGTGGGTGTAACAACAACGGCGGCCGTGTTAAAGTAACGGTAGCAGTTAACGTAAAACCAACTATACCAACAGTAGCATCAATATCAGTTAATGTATGTATAGGAAGCTCAGCTACATTAACCGTTACAAGCCCTCAAACAGGTGTAATGTATAACTGGTATACAGCAGCGGTAGGTGGAACATTGGCCGGAACAGGTGTAAACTTTACAACACCTGCGGTTAATGCAAACATCACTTACTATGTTGAAGGAGCAAATGGCGCCTGTATCTCATCATCAAGAACACCGGTAAATGTAATTGCCTTACCAGTACCAGTTGCACCAGCATCTGTAACAGCCGCAAATGGAACACTTTGTTCAGGTAGCTCAACGATATTAACTGTAAATAACCCGGTAACAGGATTAGTTTACAGATGGTATGCTGCAAGTTCAGGCGGAGCGGTATTGGCAGAAGGTATAACTTTTACCCCACCAAACTTAAGTGCTACTACAATTTATTATGTAGAAGCAGTAGCAGTAGGTGGCTGTGCAAGTCCAGCAAGAACAGCAGTTACAGTAACGGTACTACCGGTATTAGATAAACCAGTAGTCGTTGTACAAAGTACTACATCAAACAGTGTTACGTTCGGATGGGCTGCGGTTGCAGGTGCTATATCATATCAGGTTTCATTAGATAATGGTTTAACCTGGATTAATCCTACAGGTGGAGCAACCGGAACAACTTACCTGGTATCAGGCTTGAAACCAGATCAAAACGTAAGTATCCTGGTAAGGGCAAAAGGTCAGACCGAGTGTGAAACCAGTCAGAACGGTTCAGCAACTGGTAAAGCAGCTAATCCTTTTGAAGATCAGGTTTATATACCAAATGCATTTACACCAAATAACGACGGTAAAAACGATATATTCTTAATCTACGGTAATACCATATCAAGCGCGAAAATGAATATTTACACGCAATGGGGTCAGTTGATATTCCAATCAGACAATGTAGCAAACGGATGGGATGGAACCTTTAAAGGTGTAAATCAGCCAATCGGTGTGTATGTGTACATGGTTGATATTACATTCACTAATGGAACAACATCAATGAGAAAAGGTACAGTTACGCTGATTAGATAAGAAGAGGATTAATAATAAACAGATAAAATCAAAGACCATGAAAATACTATCGGCTTTAAAAATATATGTTGCAGTGCTAGGATTACTGCTGTGTACAGCCAAGTCCTTTGCGCAAACTGATCCGCATTTTTCACAATACTATGCAAATCCGTTATACCTTAACCCGGCATTAACGGGTGTAATAGATGGCGATTACCGTGCAACCGTAAACTTTAAACAACAATGGAGTGCGCTAAACAGTTCTTTTTTAACAGGTGGAGCATCTTTCGATATGGCTCCCAAAAAGAACCTGGCATTTGGTGCAACCATTTTAAATCAAAGGGCTGGAGAGCTGGATTTTAACTACCTCTCTGCCCTGGTATCAGGCTCATACCGTTTGCGGTTTGGTGCCGAGGGCTTGCAGATGGTGAGCTTTGGCTTACAGGCAGGTATAATTAACCGTAGTTTCGATTTCTCTCAGGCCAGGTTTGGCAATCAGTTTAATCCAGTTTCAGGTTATGATGGTGGTATGATAAATAGCGAAACGCTTTCTTCTCTATCATCGCTGGTTCCCGATATAAACGCAGGTATTATGTTCTTCGATGGTAACCCGAACAAAAGTGTAAACGTTTTCTTAGGCGCAAGTGCAGCACACTTAAATCGCCCCATGGATCGTTTCTCTGGCTCAAATTCACGTATTCCGGTTCGTTTTACTGTTCATGGTGGGGCCAGAATCAAGGCTTCGGAGTTGTTGGATATTGTGCCTAATGCATTATTTATGTACCAGGGTAATACAAACGAAGTTTCGTTGGGTGCTTATGCACAGCTTAATGTTAATCCATCTGCAAATATTTTATTTGGAGGTAACTATCGCAATAAAGATGCGGCAATTGCCTTTGTTGGCTTACAATTAAAGAATATGGTATTCGGCTTAAGTTATGATGTAAATACCTCTACTTTTAACCGTGCCTCTAACAGTAACGGTGGTTTAGAGCTTTCCATCTCATTAATTGGCCGTAATGGTATCATTGGTCCAAACTTCTTTTGCCCAAGATTATAATTATTCACATGAAACTATTATGCTTTAAAACCATGATCGTTTCAGCACCATTGAAAACAAGTTTAGAAAGATGAAAAAAATATTACTCTTTTTGTTAGTGGCATTTGGCGGTTTTGCAAACGCACAGTATGTGATAAATTATAAAAAGGTTGCAGATACTTATTTCGAAAATAAGGATTATTATGCGGCATCTACCTTTTATAAAAAGGCCTTAAAAATTACCGGCGATAGTACCCAGGCCATTTTACCATATGGTAAAGAAAGAAAATCAGCCTCTGATGATAAAGTGATAGAAGATTATGAAGGATCAATTTATAACCTTGCAGAATCCAGCAGGCTGTATAGGGAATTTAACGAGGCTGAAAAATATTATGCTATAGCGATAACCTTTACGAATACTCGTTTTAGAAAGGCGCTGTATTATTATGCTGAAAGCTTAAGGGCAAATAAAAAATTTAATCCGGCTATTGATGCTTTTCAGCAGTTTATCCAGAAAAATCCTGGCGATGCTTTTGCTAAAGAAGCACAAAAGGAAATTGAGTCGTGTAAGTTTGCAATCGAAGAAATGCGCTTTCCACGCATAGTACAGGTTAAAAAGGTGCCTGGCAATGTAAATGGTTTAGGATCTAACTATGCGCCCGTTATAATCAATAACGAATTATATTTCACTTCATCACGTCCGGTTGCTGTGGGTAGTAAAAAAGATATGGTTAAAACAGATGCCGGAGAAATTCAGGTATCAACTAAAACCAATCCATTCATCAACAATATCTATGCAGCTAAAGGCGAATTAACTTCGGCAGATATAGCAGTAAGAAAAATCGATATCAATTTTCCTAAAAACATGGAAATTGCTGCGGTTACTTTTACCCCTGACGGAAATACAATGTACTTTACCGCCTGGAAGGATAAAGAAAAATATGCTATTTACTCTTCTAAAAAAACTGGTGATAAATGGGCAGATCCACAACCCGTTGGTTTACAGGTAAACAGTAGAGATTTTAATTCTTCACAACCTTTTGTAACCAGCGATGGTAAATTCCTTCTTTTCTCGTCTGATAGAAGTGGTGGTTATGGTAAATTCGACCTTTGGTATTGTACTTTGCGGGAAGATGGTTCATTAGGGCAGGCTGTAAATTTTGGATCAACCATTAATACCGAAGATGACGAACGTGCACCGTATTATAATTCATTAACCAAAAAATTATTGTTCAGTACCGATGGACGTATTGGTTTCGGTGGCCTTGATTTTTTTGAGTCAGAGGGCGATCTGGTAAATTGGTCTGAGCCTAAAAATCTCGGTTATCCGTTCAACTCATCAAAAGATGATCTTTACTTTACCGCCACTGATGATAAAGGAACAAAAGGATACATTAGTTCTGATCGCGAATCATCTTGTTGTTTGGAGGTGTTTGAAGTGAAAAAAGAATACCTTTCTGTTGCAGGCCTTTTAACCGATTGTAAAACTAAATTGCCTTTGGCAGGTACCATTGTAACTTTAACAAATGCAGAAGGATCGCAGAAAATAACTACAGGTACCGATGGAATTTACAGTTTTAAAGTAGATTCGAAAAGACCGGTCAAATTGCTTTTTGCAAAAGATAATTATTTCTCAATTACTAAAAACTACGTTTACGAAGAACTGGCAAAGGCAGATACCTTGATTTATAAAGATTATTGTTTAAGCCCTTTCAAATTGGGTATCCCGATAACTTTGGATAATGTTTATTACGAATTTAACAGTACAGAACTTACTGAACCTTCTAAAAAAGTATTAGATTTCCTGATCCCGATTATGGAAGATAATCCCGAAATGGAAATAGAACTAGGTTCTCATACTGATAATATTGGTACAGATGAGTACAACTTAGACCTATCGAACAGAAGAGCTAAATCCTGTACAGATTATTTAGAAAGTAAAGGAGTTGCCGCTACTAGAATGACTTCTAAAGGATATGGAGAATCGATGCCGATTGCGCCAAATGAAATTATTGTAAAACGCAAGAAAAAGGATAATCCTGAAGGAAGAGCTAAAAACAGAAGAACAGAATTTAAAGTAACTAAAAAATAAGATATACTAACAGCTCTGCGATAAATGTCATTAAGTTAAAGGATAAAGCGCAAAAAGATGTCACCCTGAGCGTAGTCGAAGGGTATTTATTTGCGAATTATCAATCTCAAGAAGTCTTCGACTATGCTATCGTTGATGTTATTTTGTAAGCTATTATTAATCAGTATTTTAACTGCTTTTGCATTTCCGTCCAGCTAGGCCAGAGCACGGTATTCCCGTTCTACTTAAATCCGGCCTAACAAATTTTTCGGGCTGCACTGTTCTGGCCGAACAAGCGGCTTTAAAAGAAAAATTTTCAGCCGGCAGTTTTTGTTTCTTTTTGATGCCAAAAAGAAAGAGCTCTTCGGCGGCGGCGAGCCGAGGCAAGACTGAGCCGTAGGACAAGGGAAACGATTGTACGTCACTCATATTGATTTTTATAAAATAAATTACACCTCAGACTGGCGACTACAGTACTTAACTTAATGACATTGCACGGTGAGCCATCTTCCTAAAAAGAAGATGGCTTTTTTTATCGGGCTGGTTGGGATTTGTAATCCCCGCCTATTGTGCTGTGGATTTCAATCCACTAAAATGAAAGATCCTTGGTTAATGAAGGGGTGTAAATCCATACTAACCGCATAAAAAATTTTCAGTTGGCAATTTGCAGTTAGCTGTAAACTGAAAACTGTCAATTGATAACTTTTTAAATTAATCTTTGTAATTTTCACGCATCATTTAAATGCAATGAAGCTGAATATCCAATCAACCGTAATTTTTAGAACACCTAAATTTTCATATCAATCCGAACTGGCAGATTGTTGGGAGGAATTAAAACTGGCCATTTCAATATCTTCCGCAGCCTTTTACGAAACCATAAAAGAAGTAAAGGCAAACGAACTCAAAGATCTTCCACCTAAGGTTTATTTTACCATCTGGAAATATTTTAACCGTGCGAAATTCAGAGCCACCCCTTATGGCACTTTTGCCAGTTTTAGTCTGTTAAGTAATGCCATTAAACCATCCGAAAGCAGAATAGTAGTTGAAGAAGCTTTAAAGGTCCGAGAACTGATTGATTGGCCTCACAAAAATAATATTCAATTGCCTTTGGCAGATCTGTTGCAAAAGAACTGCCTCATATTTAGTAACAGCAGTTATTATTTAACACCTAATAGTATCCGCTATATAGCATGTACTGATGGTGTTTTCGAACTGGCCGAGCTGGATCAGGACGATTTTGTAATACAAATATTAACTGCTTGCCTAAAGCCACTCAGGTTTAATGATCTGGTAAAACAATTAAATTTAAGTGATATTGAGATAGAGGGACTGTTTGGTTTGCTGCAGGATATGCACGATTTACAGCTTATTTTTACCAACTACGATCCCAATATTATCGGAGATGATTATTTTGAGCGATTAGGGCTTGCTAATACGGCTGAGTTACCAAAATACCTTATCGCGGAACGCATAGCTTTATCTGGTGGTATTAATGAACGTTCGCTTCAGGCCATTCCAGGTTTGATCAGTATGCTTCATAATATAATGCCTGCTAAAGATCGTGATGCCCTTAGCCAGTTCCAGGTTCGGTTTAAGAAAAAATTCGAAGATCGGGAGGTACCGCTTTTATTGGCGCTTGATCCTGAAATGGGTGTAGGATACGATGAGTTGGAGCAATCTGGGCAAAATAGCGGGTTTATCACGCGCTTTAACAATAAGCCACCCAAAAAAGCAGAGACGGAAAATATTAGAACAGCACTAAAACCCTATCTGACTGAACAAAAATTTGAGAAAGGCAAAACAGTTTATCTGAACAAACTTGTCTTAACACCGAATCAAAAAACTGCAGCATTACCCAATTCATTCAGTATGGTAATGTCTGTCCATGATGATTTGATTTTTATAGAACAGATCGGTGGAGTAACCTCAAATGCACTAAGTGGAAGGTTTACCATGGCAGCCGGGGAGGTAGAGCAGTACACTAAAGACATTGCATCCGCAGAACAGCAGGCAAATCCCGGGGTGTTGTTTTTTGATGTGGCCTATATGGTAGAAGCCAATGTAGATAATGTAAACCGGCGTAAGTTAATCTACGGGCATCAATTGTCGATCTTAAATTTTGATACCTCAACGGCTCCACTTGCTTTAAATGATATACAAATCTCAGTTCGGGGTACAGAGATTATCCTTCGCTCTAAGCAGTTAAATAAACGGCTGGTGCCAAGAATGGCTTCTGCCTACAACTACATCCGTTCAGATCTTTCTGTATTCAGGTTATTGTGCGATTTGCAACATCAAGGCTTGCAAACAAATCTTTCCTTTCCGCTCGATACCATTTACCCTGATTTGGATTATTACCCAAGGCTACAATATCAGAATATAGTTTTAAGCAGTAATAAATGGAAAATTAAAAAAGAAGCCCTGTTAGGACCCGATCAAAAGTTGCTAACCATCGCAGAATGTAGATTATACCTAAACAATTTAGGCGTTAGCGAATATTTTAAAGCCGGTATGTCCGATCAAACTTTATGCTTTGCCCTGCAAAACGACGATGATATCAATGCTTTTCTACAATACGTACAAAAACAAGGCAGTACTTATATTGAAGAGATACTCATCCCTCAAAATAGTATCGTGGTTGATGAAGCAGCTAAGCCCTATCTGGCACAGTTTGTTTTGAGCATAAGTCATGATGAACAAATTTATCGTGGTTTGGCAGAAACATCAGTAAATGCAGGGGTTACCCGATTTTTTCTGCCAGGTAAAGAATGGCTTTATTTCGAAATTTATTGCCATCAGCAACGTAGCGATCAGATTTTGACGGAAGTCATAGCACCATTCCTGACCACTCATTCAGATCAGGTAAAATCGTGGTTTTTTATCCGTTACAATGAAAACGGAAACCACATCCGGTTTAGGATTCAGCTAAACAATCCAATAGATGGGCAGCTGTTAATATCAAGGCTCATGGATGATCTCGAATCGCTTTTAAACTCAGGTTTGGTAGCTGATGTACAGATTAAAACCTACAAGCGTGAGCTGGAACGTTACGGCAGTAATATGATTGAAGATGTGGAACGGCACTTCGCTGTAGATAGTGCATTTGTAGTATCACTTTTAGAAACCCAGACCGATGATTTTAACAAATATAAATTGTGCAGCCTTTTGGTCGCAAAAATTATCGGAGCTAATCTTATAGATAAGGCCGCCATCAATAGGGTTGTGAGATTAATGTCTGATAACTTTAATGAAGAGCATCGATTAGACGCAACCGATTTTAAACAATTAAATGTTCATTATCAGGAGTTTCGAAAAACAGAATGGACAGCGTTAACAGTAGAACAGGAGCAGGGCTTTAGTGTGTTTTCAGACTCTTTTATCAGGATTCTTACACAATGTGCGCCTGAAAATGTGTTAAAGTTATTAACCGATTTAATACACATGCACGTAAACAGACTCTTTAACAAAGATCAGCGAACACATGAAATGGTGATATACTATTTTTTACTAAAAGATATTCAGCGTCAGAATGCAACAAAAATTTAGCGGTTTAACCTGGCCAACGGATTAACCACAGTCACATCTATTTCTGTAATGAAGCGGTTAAGTGGATCCTTATAATACCTGAATATATAATCATTACCATAAAAACTGCTCAGGCGCTTGCCAACATTGTCAATCCCTACATGATGGCTTTCTGTCTGTTTGCCTTTATTATCATTAATCATGTTTATGGTGCTGATATTCAGTTTGTCTCCTTTGTAAGTGATTTTAATGACCGCCTGTTGGGTAGAGTGTGAAATATTTCCATGCTTAAATATATTTTCAACCAAAGTTAATAAGATAAGGGGAGGAAATCTTAATCCAAACATATCGCCAGTTACTTCAAGTTCCAGGTTGATGGTATTAGCCGTTCGCAGCTTATGGAGATTGATCAGGTGTTCAATCTGCTCAATTTCTTCGCTCAGCGGAACCATCTCTGAAGCTTCAGGGCGTTTTAGGGCATAACGCATCATTTCTGACAGATTCATAATGGCATCTGCTGCCATGGGTGCCTTTTTGCGGGCATCGTTATAGATAAAGTTTAACGTGTTAAATAGAAAGTGTGGATTGATTTGACTGCGCAGATAATTGTTTTGCGATTGAACCAGATCGTTCTCTAATGCCTGTTTTTCTATTTGGGTAACCAGGTTCTGACGTTCCAGTGCTTCTACTTTCTTTTGGTCTTGAAATGATTTAATGATATAAACGTAGCCAGTAGAAAAACCTATAAATAATAATGCCCTATAAATACATGATAATATAAAATTTCGGCCAATAAAGTCCCAATTTTCACTTTCTATTATCCCAATTTTTCCAAATAACAATACAAGTACATAACTTATTAAAATATAAGCTATTAACATGGAAAATATTAGTATTGAAACCTTGATGAATTTGAAGGCTCGATTCTTTTTATTTAATACTTTTTTTAATAAAAATGAATGTGAATAAAAAACAGAAATATTAGTGATATATATAAGAAGATAGATACCAGGCGGTTTGAATTGTTTAGATGCATAACCCAAAATAAATACTTCATATATGATGTAAATACTCCAGATAAGCAGGTGAAGTTTATATTTTTTATATAATGTTTTGAGGGTTGAAAAAGTCATTTTTTCGCTTTAAATCTATTAAAATAGGGTTTTTATCTCCTAAAATTGGGGTTTTGTGTAAAAAAATGGTTGTGGTTAATTTTAGGCTGCATCTTTACAGAAATTAATTACAACAATAAATATTTATTAATATATAATATCATGAAAGCACAACACACTACTAAACTTGCAAAAAAAACTATTTTCGTTTATAAGAATGTTAAAGGTCAAAATAACTTTACTACTAACCCTACAGGTGACCAAAGCCACACAATAGTAATGACTAGCTGGATTGTGGACCTTTAGTAGTTTATTGATTTCGATTAGATTTTAACAAACTACTTTGTACATAACCGAAGAAAGCTTCTTTGTAACCTTCGCCAATTTGGATCATCTCATTATTTACCAAACGGATTATATTTCCATCTACTTTTTTGATTGCCGATTTAGCCACAATGTTCGATTTATTAACGCGGATAAAAGGATGGCTTTCTAAGGCCTTTTCAATTTCCTTAAGTGTAAGATAGGTCGTGTGGATTTCAGACTTAGTAATAATCTGTATATAGTTCTGGAGTGCTTTGATATAAAGTATTTCGTCAATAGCGATGTTGGAAAAAGCATATTTATGGTCGCCCTTGATGTAAAGGGCCGCAACCTGATCAGCTTCTTTCGTAGTAGTTTTACTACTGTTAGTGGATTCCTTTTTTAAAATCCTATCAATACCTAATGCAAATTTTGCAAAAGAAATAGGTTTTAATAAGTACTGATCTGATTGTACATCAAATGCTTGCAAAGCATAATCAGGATGAGCGGTTGTAAAAATTAAATATTTTGCTTTTTCTCTGATATTTTTGGCCAGTTCCAATCCGTTGATTCCCGGCATATCAATATCCATAAATAATAAATCAATTTCGTCCTCAATACTTATCTCAGTAAGTGCCTGGACAGGACTGGTAAAAGTTTTAAAAACTGTTAAACCAGGCATTTCTGCAATGTGGTCAGTTAGTACTTCAATTGCATGTTGCTCGTCGTCTATAACAACGCATTTTAGATTCATGAGTATAAATATGTGGGTTTATTTGATTTGAATGCAAGTTAAATAAAAATGAATTGAATTAACAATTGCACCCAAAAAAAACTCATATCCGGTTTTGTCTAAAAAAAACCAGGGTTTCGTGTAATATTCTACAGGGTTGATGTAAAAAAATTATCTGCACCCTTTCTTTTTATAATCTTTAAACTGTTTGCCAAAAACAAAATAATTAGCGGTGAAAACTACTAATTATGAAAACATCTGCCTGCCCAATCTTGTGTAGCCTGTAGATAATAAAATTAAAAACAGGCCATACAATACTGGGTTAGATTAAAGAAAAAAAGAAATACCAAAAAGCAAAGACATATTCCCTACATCTACCAAGCATCCACATGAAAAACAACGAATACGAGTATTTACTGAATAAAATCTACTACAAGGGGGTTCTGAAAAATCAAGGAATCAATTCAGATATGTATCAGAGAATGCAAAATGAATATAGCAATCTTGATGGACAGAAGCCTGCTAAAGGCCACTTAGATGGCGAATATGCGTTCAGGAAATCTTTTTTGGTTGTACGTAATTACGTACAACAAGCTATAAAAGATGGCATGAAAAGTTTTCAGTATACGATGCAGGCAAATGACATCAACAAATTGACCTATATGGTTGATATGTTGAACAGAAACTTTTTTGACAAACAAAGTTTAGACCAAATTATTATCACTGCAAATTCGGTATTTAACCAATATAATTTAAAAAATTAACTACCTAAAATAGATAACAATATGGAATTGAAAGACGAAATCGGGCAGTTTGCCGTAAGAATTAAGAAAATGCTTCCACAAGTTCAATCTGAGGATTTAACACGGAATGCGTTAGTTATGCCTTTTATCCAAATCTTGGGATTTGACCCCTCTGAGGTTCAATCTGAAGCTGTTCTAGACTTCGGGGTTAAAAAAAGTAAAAAAGTTGATTATACCATTATGAAAGATGGTGAGCCTGCAATTCTCGTAGAATGTAAACACCACAACGATAATTTGGATATTCACGATTCACGCCTATCCAAATATTTCCGTAAAACAAAAGCAAAATATGGCTTACTAACGAATGGCTTGGTTTATCGCTTTTATACAGAGAAAATGGTGAGATCAAAGAAAAATCAAGAGCCATTGTTTGAGTTTAAAATAACGGATACTAAAGCAGCTACTATTGCTAAAATGATAGAAGATCATAAAGATTATTTCAATGTAGATCAGAAAACTAAAGTAGTAGCCAAAAGGTAACCATATTAATTTAATCTAAGAGTTCCCAAAAAATTCCATCTAAAAGTCCTGTCTGATCAGGACTTTTTTTTATGCGTTTTAGCAAAAGAAAAGGGAGAAACTGATTCAGTTTCTCCCTATAAATAATGACAGGATTTCCTGTTAAATTAATTCTACACTTCTGCTTACAAAGGCGGTTAACTCTGCTCCGGTTAACATACCTTGAGCCAATAGCGCTAAATCTACTGCTTGTTTAGCCAAGGTGCTTTGTTCTGCTTCATCAGCATTTAAAATCTTGCTGATCAACTTGTGGTTTCCATTAATGGCAACCTTGTAATTGTCTGGCATCTGGCCATAGAAGCCCATTCCACCGCCCATAGCAGCCATATCTTTCATCCGGCGCATAAACTCATCCATAGTGATGGTTACGGGTAATTCTTCAGGATGTAAAGCCACAATTTCTACCTGCATCCCTGGTTTGGTTATGGCTTTTTCAAAAATAGCCGTTACTTCTTTTACCTGGTCTTCAGTTAAAACATGTTCGTTCTGCTCGTCTTTCTCAATTAATTTATCTGCAACGCTCGAATCAACACGTTTAATCGATGTTTTTTCTAATTTTTGCTCTAACTGATTAATAAAGTGATTGTCGATTGGCGAGTCCAGCACTAAAACATCATAATCCTTTTTATTGGCTGACTGGATAAACGCATCTTGTTTCGCGGCATCATTGGTATATAAATACACTACTGTTCCGTTTTTATCAGTCTGCAAAGGAGATACCTTTTCTTTATATTCAGGAAGCGTGAAAAGTTCTTTTTTAGTATTTCCCACCAAAGCAAAATCTTTGGCTTTGTCGTAAAACTTCTCTTCGCTAATCATACCGTATTTTACAAAAAGACCAATGTCTTTCCATTTATCTTCATACGCTTTACGGTCTTTAGCAAACAACTCACCTAATTTATCGGCAACCTTTTTGGTAATATAGTTATTGATCTTTTTAACATTGCTATCGGCCTGCAAGAAACTACGCGATACATTTAAAGGAATATCAGGAGAATCGATTACCCCATGCAATAACATTAAGAATTCAGGAACAATATCTTTTACTTCATCGGTAATAAATACCTGGCGAGAGTACAATTTGATTTTGTTACGTTGCATTTCAAAATCGTTTTTCAACTTAGGGAAATACAATACGCCTGTTAAATTAAAAGGATAATCAACATTTAAATGGATCCAGAACAATGGTTCTTCACTAAATGGATATAATTCGCGGTAAAAGTTTAAATAATCCTCATCTGACAAATCTGCAGGAGCTTTTGTCCAGATTGGGTTAGTGGTATTGATAATATTATCAACTTCAACATCATTATATTTAGCTTTACCTTCTTCATCTACACCATCTTCAACCGATTCTGTTTTAGTACCAAACTTAATTGGAACTGGTAAAAATTTAGCGTATTTATTAAGGATTTCCTGCAGTTTGCTTTCTTCTAAAAACTCTTCAGAATCTTTGTTTACATGGAGGATAATATCGGTACCGCGCGTAGTTTTAGTACCTTCAGTAATTTCAAATTCTGTACTTCCATCACAAACCCAACGTGCAGGCTCAGCGCCATCCTGGTATGATAAAGTTTGAATTTCCACTAAATCTGCAACCATAAAGGCCGAATAGAAACCTAAACCGAATTTACCGATGATTTCATTGGCATCTTTAGCATCTTTAAATTTCTCTACAAACTCACTTGCGCCAGAAAATGCAACCTGGTTAATGTACTTTTTAATCTCTTCGGCCGTCATTCCCAAACCATTATCACTAATGGTAATGGTTTTAGCATCCTTATCAACCGAAACTTGTACCAATGGTGTACCAACCTCGCCATTAAACTGGCCTAATGAACCTAGTCTTTTAATTTTCTGGACAGCATCTACTGCATTAGAAACCAACTCACGAAGAAAAATTTCGTTATCAGAGTATAAAAACTTCTTAATTATTGGGAAAATATTCTCGGTATGTATCGAAATATTTCCTTTTTCCTGTATGCTCATATGTAAATAAATTGTTTAAATCTATATCGAGCATAACAAGGGTTGTTCCAAAAGGATTTGTTTGCCAAAATGACAGTAGGAAGGTGCGATGTGAAATGTAAGATGGAAAACGTAAGATGGAGAAAGAATGGATGTAGAGGAATGATTATTTTTTTGGTAAAGATTCAAAAGCGATCGTCATTTCGAGCGCAGTGCAACGCAGCCGAGAAATCTAATCCGTGGTCCTGTGTCCTCACAGACCGCTACAAGTATCATTATTTACTCTTGCCACTCTTTTTATTTCATAGTTTATAATCATTTGGAAAGCAAAGCCGGTATTTCAATCAATGTTAGCCCCGCTGTACCTTCTGCCCCGATGAAAATCGGGGGCATTCGTGCCATCGGGTTTAGATCCGTTAGTGCTGTGCCAGTAGGAGGGGTTTCCATTCATAGCGCCTATTCCATAGTCTTTATTTCCACTATGTTGTTAAGTTAATCACAGTCGTTGTCAGTCTGAGCGGAGTCGAAGACCTTTTCTTCTGTAGTCGATTCCGAGGTCTTTGTCCTCACAGACTAATGTACTTAAGTTAAAAAGATAAGGGTTTTTAACCGCAGATACACACAGATTTCATATCTGTGTGTATCCTTCCTATCTGTGGTTAAATCATTTTTGGCTTAACTTAATAATATTGCCGCACAGACCATCATTAGTAATCGTAATTTACTCTTCCTCACCATAAGCCAATTCAATATCAATAAACTGGATAATTAGCGAGCACACCTTATCTTCAACATCAAAACCATAATAAACAGGGTAGGTGCCATCACCAAAGCCACTCTGGAAAAATGGGATGTGATAATCTGTTTCTGGGATTTTCCAGTTGATCCAGTCGCCGGCTTCGCGTTGATAAATAGGGTTTTCGGCGTAGTTAGCGGCAAAAAGTATCGCGAAATGATCATCGTATAGATTTTTACCTGGATTTTCGTTGTGAAATTTATCCTGGAAAGCACAGAAATGTTTTAGTGTTTCTTTATCTAAAACACATCCTAAACCCGCATCCACATTAAACCCGAAAAATTCGCCTTCATTAAAATCAACAAGGTCTTCGGTTCCAATAAGTGCTTCTTCAAACCTGATGGCATCATGAGCGGTAAACTGTACCTTAACCGCAGCATAACGTGCACAATCATCATCATCTGGCACCACTACAGCGGCAGTAACGGGAAATTCGCCTGTTGGTACTTTGATCAGATAAGGCTCGGCATTTTTTTGGATATAAACCAATGGATCGCGTACCAAAATCTCTCCTGTTGGAATGGAAACGCTGCCAAGTTCAAGATGATCGATTTTTTTTCCTCCTACAGTTGTTTCTTCGAAATAATCGTTAAGGTTGTTTGGGCAAGCCAGCAGGTTACGCTTTTCATTCCAGGTCTTTAACCATTCTTCACTTGGTTTCATGATATGCAGTTTTTTGTTTTAAGATAGATACAAGATAAAAATAAAAAAGCCAGGAAGATTAAAGTCTTTCTGGCTAATATTTTGGATCCGAATGGAAATTAATTTAAATGAAAACTTGGTTTATCTTCTTCCAATGATAGGATTTTACTGATCTTTTTAAGCAACACATCCATTTGGAATGGTTTTGATAAGAAATCGTCCTGACCGTAGTTTAAGGTTGTAAAATCTTTTTGATCGTATAAGCCAGAAATAAGTAAAATTGGAATTTTAGAAGTGCTTTCAATCGATTTTAACTGTTCGCATAATACACGACCATCAATATGCCCGAGAGAAATATCGAGTAAGATTAAATCTGGATTGAATTTTTCAATTCTGTTAAAAATCTCTTCACCATCATTCAGTGCTGATACTTTAAACCCTCCGATTTCCAGTATTAATTGTATGGTTTCTAAAACCTCAATATCGTCATCTACTACCAGTATTCTCTTCATATGTGTGTGCAATTATATGCTGTTAAAAGTATAACAAAAGTTTTCGTGGATATGTTTACAATCTTAAACATATTTTAACAATTTATTATGGCAAAGTATATTTTGGTTTAGCTTGCCTGCTGTATGATGCCCTCTTTATGCAAAATGAAATTAAACAGTTCATCTATCGGTTTTTGTAAAATTTTACCTGGCTCTATACCATTTTCTACCAGTACCGAGATAAGCGCATCCTGATAATAATAGGCAATAGAGCCTACAAAGTGGCAAGGTACATTTTTGTGTTTGGGATAGTCTTTAACATTCGTATCTACAAACTCCTGAAATCCGTTTCTTAAAATGTCCTGAATAAATGGATGGTCCTTATGATCAGCCATGAAGCGGCTAAAGCCTGCCAGATAGATATTAGGGAAAGGTTTTTGATATACATTCGTAATAATCTGCTCTTTTTCTGCAGGGAAAGACTTTTTAAATTCTGCAGCTAACGTTAATGGCATTTTATCGTATAAATAACTTAAAAGCACTTTTTTTCCAAAAAAAGTACCAGAACCTTCATCGCCAAGAACATAGCCCAGGCCATGGTGTCCATCATGGATTTTTTTTCCATCGAAATAACAGATATTCGATCCCGTACCTAAAATACAGTTTAAACCTTCGGCATTTCCGCAGGTAGCATATACAGAACCCAGAAGATCGTGGTCTACCGAAATAAAAGCATTACCAAAAACGGCTGACAGACCATTTGAGACTACTTCATGTTTGTCGGGAGAAGAACAACCGGCTCCAAAAAAGTAAATTTCTTTTACCTCATCGGCATATTGTAATAAAGATTCATTTTTAGAAATCAGCTTGGTTATTTCTTGTTCACTTAAGAAATAAGGATTTATTCCAGGAGTGCTAAATTTAATGGTTTCGCCATTGTGATAGCCCATCCAATCGGTTTTTGATGAGCCACTATCTGCAACAAGTATCATGGCACTAAATATAAAAATTAATTATAGAAATTTTATACTTGAAATAATTTCGTTACTTCTGTTAAACCGCTTTATTTAGATGAATAAATAACCAGTCAGTAGTAAAAAATGATCAATCAATTACCAATGAACCAGTTGGGTTTAGTGCTCGGCACACGGATCCATTTTACAATAAAATAATTAGTACAGCGAACCATTTGATTTGTGCAACAGTCAGCCATTGACTAAGGAATGGACAAGTACCAATGAGCTAATGACTATTGAACAAATGAACATATAAATCAGTAAACTATTTAGATAAATCTATATTTCCACTTATTGCCTTTAAGTTCGTTTCGGCAATTTTTGCCTGATACTGCATTTCGATGAAACGGTTTTGCGCATCAATAGCATTACGCTGTGCTTCTCTTAACTCTAAAGGAGCTATGCTACCTAAACGGTATTTTGCTAAAGTGATATCTAAGTTTTCTTTTGCAATATCTACATTGCGCTGCTCTAATTTAATCAGATCAAGGTAAGTGCTGTAATTTTGATATGCTGTAAGCAATTGCGAACTTACATCGAGTTTGGTTTTGCTTAAGGTTAAGCTCGAGTTTTCAATATCTATTTTGGCATTTCGCTCATTTTGCCTTTGTAAAAAACCATTAAATAAGTTGATACTTGCCGTTACGCCATAAGTAAATCCATTAGCAGCAAATTTCTGGTTAAAACCTGTTGGGCTTGTACTGTTTGCCCTGCTGTAACCAGAGTTTAGGCTAACTGACGGATAGCGAGCTCCACGGATAGATTTTAAATTTAAGGAAGCAATACGTTGATTAATAAATGCATTCTGGACATTTGGGTTCTGCTGCCCGGCTATTTCGGCCATTTTACTATATAAGATGCCTTTATCTACATCAATATTAGCCTCTACAGAGAATGTTGTTCCAATATCACGAACCATTAGCTGGTTTAAACGAATTTTAGCTACCTGTAAAGCATTTTTGGTTTGCAGGTAATTTGAAGTATCGGTATTGTAATCAACCTGTGCTGTCAATACATCAAGTTTAGAGCCACGGCCAAGTTGCAATTTGGTTTTGGCAATGTTGGTACGTAAAACAGAAACATCCATTGCGCTATCGGCAGCAATAACCAGTTGTTGTTGCCTCACCACATCATAATAAGCGGTAATTACATCAGCAACGGTGGTTAAAATGGTTAAGCGGGAGTTAAGTTCGCCCTGCTTTTGTAGTTCTTTCAAACGGTCGTAATTGGCAAACATGCTAAAACCATCAAAAATGGTCCAGTTTAAATCAGCACCATAGCTGTTATTGGTACTTTTTGCGCCAGTAATTACCCGGTCAGGGCCTGTTGCAGGTGTTTGACGCGTGTTTTGGATACTTCCGCCATTGGTATAACTTCCGGTTAAATTGGGCAACATCCCCGCATTACCAATATTGGCGTTATTCTTTGCAATATCGATCTGGTTTTTGCTGATTTTGATGTCGTAATTATTCTGTAAGGCAATGGTGATGGCCTCTTGTAAGCTCAGTTGCTCTTGTGCAAAGCCCGAAAGCGACAGGCTTAACAACAGGATCAATATTTTTAATTTCTTGCTCATCTTATTCTTCAGTGTGTAAAGCTTCTTGTTCAAAACGATGGGCTTCTTTTAATTCTTTGTTTGGTTTGTATGGCTTTGCCCAATAAGAGTAAATGGCCGGGATCACAAATAAAGTTAATACCAGCGAGAACAATGTTCCACCCACAATTACGGTTCCCATACTCATCCTGCTTTTTGCAGCGGCACCTAAAGCTAAGGCAATAGGTAAAGCACCAATGGCAATGGCCAAACTGGTCATTAAAATTGGACGTAAACGCGAAACAGCAGCTTCACGGATGGCTTCTGGTATCGGAGTGCCTTTTTCTTTTAACTGGTTGGCAAATTCGACAATTAAAATACCATTTTTGGTTACCAAGCCAATTAGCATAATGGTTCCGATCTGGCTAAAAATATTCCAGCTCTGTCCGCAGAGCCACAGTGATAAAAATGCACCCGCAACGGCCATTGGTACGGTTAAAATAATGATAATCGGGTCTTTAAAACTCTCAAACTGTGCTGAAAGGATTAAATAAACCAATAGGAGGGCTAAACCGAAGGCAAAGAAAGTATTTGATGAACTTTCTTTAAAATCGCGCGATTCTCCACTTAAATCAGTAGAGAAAGTTTCGTCCAATACTTTTTTAGATATGGCATCCATCGCATCTATACCTTCGCCAATACTTTTTCCTGGCGCTAAACCTGCTGAAACAGTGGCCGCAATAAAACGGTTGTTCCTGTACAGTTGTGGCGGACTACTTTCTTCTTTAGCAGTAACTACGTTGTCGAGCTGAACCAGTTCACCTTTATCGTTACGCACATAAACCGAACTTAAATCCAATGGGTCTTTCCTGTCGCCACGATCAAACTGACCTATTACCTGATACTGTTTGCCGTTCATAAAAAAGTACGAGAACCTTTGTCCACTTAGCCCCAGATTTAAGGTTTGGGCGATGGCAGAAATAGAAACCCCTAAATTCTTCGCTTTATCCCGGTCTATGGTTAGGTTAATTTCGGGTTTGTTAAATTTGAGGTTCACATCCCAAACGGTAAATGTAGGGTCCTTAGCCACAGCATCCATAAACAATGGTATTTTCTCGCGTAACTTTTCAAAATTTTGTGCCTGGATGATATAACTGATTGGTAATCCCCCACGGCGCCCAACAGAAATGGTAGGCTGCTGGTTAACGATGGTTTTACCTTCGGTATACTTTTTAGTCACCCTGGTAAGCATATCCGCAATATCTTTTTGCGAACGTTCACGTTCTTCCGGATCGATTAAACCCATCCTTACAAAACCAGAATTTACCGAACCCGAACCACCAAAACCCGGTGAGGTGATGGTAATATTCACATTTTTCTCCGGAACTGAATCAATCACCAATTGGTTCAGTTTCATGATAAACTTATCAGTATAGGTAAAAGATGCACCTTCTGGTGTGGTTACGTTGATATTGATTGCACTTCTATCATCATAAGGGGCGGTTTCCTTTGGTAAAATCTTCCAGAATAAGAAAATTAGGCCCATACATACCAGAATAATTGGGATGGAAAGCCATCTTTTATCTAAAAACTTATTCAAATTCGATTCGTAGGCATCGTTCAGCTTAACAAAATAAGGCTCTGTCCAATTGTAAAACCTTGATGGTTTATGTCCGCCTTTTTTCATCAGGTAGGCATTCAACATCGGGGTTAAAGTGAGGGAAACAAAGGCAGATACCAATACGGCAGCGCCGATTACCACACCAAATTCCCTGAATAAACGGCCAACAAAACCCTGTAAGAAAATTACCGGCAAAAATACTGCTGCAAGTGTAATAGAAATCGAAATTACCGCGAAAAAGATTTCATTTGATCCTTTTATCGCGGCCTCGAAAGGCGACATGCCTTCTTCAACCTTTTTAAAGATATTTTCCGTAACCACAATACCATCATCTACCACTAGGCCTGTAGCCAGTACAATGGCCAGTAAACTCAATACGTTTATGGAGAAGCCAAAGGCGTACATAATGAAGAAAGTGAAAACGAGCGACACCGGGATATCGATTAACGGCCTGAAAGCAATGGCCCAATCTCTAAAAAAGAGATAGATGATCAAAATAACCAGAACCAGCGATAGACCAATAGTTTCGGCCACCTCTGTTACCGAACGTTTAATAAACAAGGTATTATCTAAAGCTACTTTTAGCTTAATGTCCTGTGGAATGTCAGCTTTTAATTTGTCAAAACGTTTGTAAAACTCTTTACTGATATCGAGGTAATTGGCTCCTGGCTGAGGGATAATGGCAATGGCCACCATCGGTCTCCCCGATTCGCGTAAAATGGTTTCCTCGTTTTCAGGCCCTAAAACTGCATAACCTACATCTTTTAATTTGATTACCTGGTTGCTATCTGTTTTCAGGATCAAGTTGTTAAACTCGCTTTCGTTGGTCAGTTTTCCTAAAGTTTTAACCGTTAGCTCGGTAGTAGCTCCGGTGATTTTTCCTGATGGTAGCTCTACGTTTTCATTGTCTAATGCGGTAACAATATCTTGTGAAGTTAAGCCATAAGCACTTAGTTTATTCGGGTCCATCCAGATCCGCATGGCATATTTCCTTTGCCCCTGGATTTGCACGCTACTTACCCCCGGGATGGTTTGGATACGGTCGGCAATTACGTTTTCAGCGAAATCGCTTAACTCCAGTGTATTGCGTTTATCGCTCTGGATCGTCATCGATAAAATCGGATCAGAGTTGGCATCGGCCTTACTTACAACTGGTAAACCGTCAATATCTTTAGGTAAAGTTCTGGCAGCTTGCGATACTTTATCACGAACATCATTCGCGGCTTCTTCTATATTTTTATCGAGGTTAAACTCTATGGTGATATTGCTTGTTCCCTGATTACTTGATGAAGAAATATTCCGGATCCCATCGATGGAATTGATCGATTTTTCTAATGGCTCGGTAATTTGCGATTCGATAATATCGGAGTTGGCTCCAGGATAAGAGGTTCTTACCGAAACCACCGTTGGATCGATAGATGGATATTCCCGTACACCTAGAAAGGTATACCCGATTATCCCGAAAAGGACAATCAATAAGTTCATCACAATGGCCAGAACCGGCCTTTTTATACTCGTGGTTGAGATGCTCATAATTATTCTTTAACCAAATGAACTTTTACAGGAGCATCTTTCTTCAAGGCCATCGATCCGGTGGTTAACACCGTGTCGCCAGCTTTTAATCCTGATGTAATCACAATGTTTTCATCGGTACGGGTACCTGCTTCTACCTTAACTTCCTTTGCTTTACCATTTTTTTGGATGTACACGATTTTTCCTTTTAAAACCGGAACAACGGCTTCGTTTGGAATGAGAATAGCATTTTTAAGGGTATTTAGCGCCAGTTTAATTTTGGCGAAAGATCCTGGTAATAGCGCATTGTCTGCATTTGGTGCCAATGCCCTGATCTGTAATGTCCTGGTAGCGGCATTAATCCCTGGCTCTATCGCATAAACTTTTCCTTTATTTTCTTTGGAAGAACCATCGGTAGTAAATATGATTTCAGAATTCACTTTAATCTGTCCTGCATATTTCTCCGGAACAGAAAAGGTAACTTTAACCGGATTGGTACTCACCAGGTTGGCAATTACCGTTGCAGGTGTTAAATAAGTACCGGCAGAGATGCTGCGTAAACCCACCCGACCTGTAAAAGGTGCCCGGATAGTCGTTTTGGCCAGCTGCGCCCTGATTAATTGCGCTTGTGCCTGCAACGATTTTAAATCTGCAAGTGAGGTGTCGTATTCTTCCTGACTGATTGCCCCTTTGGCCAACAATTGTTTTGCCCGGTTTTCGTTTGTGCCCGAGAGCTTTTGTTTGGTCAGCGCATCCTGCAATTGCGCCTGTATATCTCTGTCGTTTACTTTTACCAGCACACTTCCTTTGCTTACCGTTGTACCTTCCTGGAAATAAATTCCGGTAACCAATCCTGATACTTCACTTTTCAATACAACCGATTCGTTTGCATCAATGGCACCGGTTATCTCCAGGTCGTTGTCAAATGATACCGGCTTAACTATAATTCCATCAACCACCAAAGGCGCAGAAGAACCTCCTTTACCACCGTCTTTACCTTTTCCTGCTCCTGCAGATGCGCCACCTTTTCCTTCAAGTTTTTTATTTGCGTTAATTCTGTAATATACCAGATAGGCCAGGCCTATAGCTAAAACAGCATAGATAATATATCTTTTCTTCATGTTTATGATTTGTGTTGTGCGTATTCTAACATTAAATTGAATTAATGTTAGAATTAGAGCGTAAAAATATTCAAATAGTTTAGTCCTAAATTTGTTGTATTAAGGATGTTACCGATTTTAGTTCGAAGTCTGAAGTCGGAAATCCATAGTTAGGGTGCAAGATAATAAGTCTAACTCAATAAGTTGAGGTTTGATGTCGTTCCGGGCTAAGTTCTCGCTATTTTCCGCCAATCGCCGAACACCTAATGCAATACGGACGGAAACAACTATTTTACACCACATTCAGCTATTTTATATTAAAACCTCATCAATAAATTTAAATTTGCAGCAAAACACAGTGAATATGTTTAATAAAAAATCAATTTTAAGTTTAGTTTTACTACTAACGTATATTATGGCAGCGAAGGCGCAGGTAAAAATAGGCTTTGAGGTTTCTTTTAAAGAACCGCAGGCACATTATGCTGAAGTTCAGATGAATATTTCTGGCTTGGTAAAAGATTATGTAGATGTAAAAATGCCCGTTTGGACACCAGGTTCCTATTTGGTGCGCGAGTTTGAAAAAAGTGTAGAAGAATTTAAGGCTACTGCAGCAGGTAAAGCCGTTAAGGTTGAAAAGGTAAAGAAAAATACCTGGAGAATTTTTTCGGCAAAGGCTACCAATATCCGGATCAATTATCGGGTTTACGCATTTGAAATTTCAGTGCGTACACCATTTATCGACGAATCTCATGCTTTCTTATCCCCAACAGGTATTTTTATGCATCCTGATGGCATGATCAAATCGCCAAGTACGGTAAAAATTATTCCTTTCAATACCTGGAGCAAAGTTTCTACTGGTTTAACTCCGGTTGCCGGTGAGCAGTTTACTTATAAAGCCACAGATTTTGATATTCTTTACGATAGTCCTATTGAAGTGGGTAACCAGGATGTTTTCGAATTTACTGCCGCGGGCGTTCGCCACGAAGTAGCTATGTATGGTGGCGGTAATTATGATAAAGAGAAGCTAAAAGTAGATATGGCCAAAATTGTTGAAAAAGAAACTGCAGTTTATGGCGAAAACCCGAATAAATATTATCTCTTTATCGTTCATAATTTCTTAAAAGGTGGCGGTGGCTTAGAACACTTAAACTCTACCACTTTAGGCGCTACAAGAAATGCTTATAATACTGCTGAAGGATATAAAGGCTTTTTAAGTTTGGTTGCACACGAGTATCATCACTTATGGAATGTGAAACGTTTGCGCCCTGTCGCTTTAGGTCCGTTCGATTACGATAACGAAAATTACACCACCAATCTTTGGGTTGCCGAAGGTTTTACCTCTTATTATGAGAACAAATATTTGCACCGTGCTGGTTTTACCGACGTGGACGAATTTTTGAAAGATTTAGCAGGTGGTATAGGTACAGTTTTAAATACCCCGGGTGCCAAATACCAATCGGCAGCTTCTTCTAGTTATGATGCATGGATTATTGGGTACCGCCCGAACGAGAACTCCAAAAACAATTCAATCTCTTATTACAATAAAGGTGAAGTGATTGGCATTTTAATGGATCTCGAAATTATCAACGCTACCAAAGGTGCTAAAAGCTTAGATGATGTAATGAAAGCCATGTACCTGCAATGCAAAACTCTAAAACGCGGTTACACCGATGCAGAGTTTAAAGCAATGGTAGAGAAAATAGCTGGAATTAGTTTTACCAATTTCTGGGCAAAATATGTGAATGGAGTAGATGATGTTGAATATGTAAAATACTTCGGTTATGCGGGTGTAGATGTATCGACAGAAAATGCTACTCCAGGCAAACCGGTTACAGGTGCTGCTGGCCAGTTGACCAACGATGGTTTGGTGATTACTTCTACCACAAGAAATTCTGCGGCCTGGATCAGCGGGTTAAACGTAAATGATGTGGTACTCAGTTTAGATGATACCTCACTAAGTGATGCACTAGCAACGGTAAGGTTAAAAAGCCCGATGATTTCTTTAGATGCAATCCCATTGGTAGGTAAAAAGAATATTGGCGATATATTGAAAGTTAAGGTTAGACGCGATGGTCTTGAAAAAGAAATCTCTTTAACCTTGAAAGAAAATCCTAGTGTGCGTTTAAAAACCACAGTAAGCGAAAATGCGACTCCAGCACAAAAAGCAGTGTTAAAAAAATGGACGGGTATTTAGTCCGTAGTCTTAAGTCCTCAGTCTTGAGTCTTTAGTCAAGGCACAAAAAATCCTGTAAGATTAATTTCTTACAGGATTTTTTATTGAAGATATTTGTTTAACAAATACCGAATATGATAAAGCTCTTTCTGTTTATATTATGCCTTTTAACCTTTTCATTTTTGAAGGATAATCAAGTTTTTGCACAACAAGCATCTTGTAAGGGTTATTATAACAAACAATTGAAGTTCTTCGTGTATTCAGAAGTAGATACAATGCCAAAGTATCCAGGCGGAATTGCTAAATTTTATAAATTTATGTCAAATGTTTCATTAAATGGAGTAAATAATGGACGTTTACAATCAACTGTTCTTCCAACTTTTATAATAGATGCTTCCGGCCGTGTAAAAAACGTTGGTATTTCCAACAAACTACCTAAAGATTATACGCAATTGGATCGTAACCTGATCAAATTATTAGAAACCTGTCCGAACTGGGTACCTGCAAGGTGTAACAATAAAAATGTAGCAATGAGTTTCCAAACACGGCTTACCTTGTGTTATCAATAATTAAAATATCAATTAAAGTTAAAACAGTATGTATAAAAAATCCCGTAAGATTAATTTCCTACGGGATTTTTTTATGCCCTTATACTTTTGCTTTAGTCTTTGGACTTTCAGCTTTAGCTTTTCAGCGCTTAGCGCCAAACGCCCTCCGCTTAAAAGTATATCAAAACCTGAACCGAATCTTCCAGCATTAAAAGTTTTACGTTAAAAAAAACCGCTAAGAAGTTTTCTTAACGGTTTTTTTTAATTTTTTCTAATGTTTAGAAAGTAAAACGAACGCCTAAACCAACGTCTCCACTGTAAAAATCAGTATCAGGAGTTAATCTTAAAGTAGGAATCCAATCTAGTGATAAGTTAATTGGAGCGCCTTTAAATTTATAATCTAAACCTAAAACACCGTTTAAACCTAAATACACATCGCCATCAAAACCTTTAACTTTCATTGAACCTACACTTGCACCACCACCATAGTACCAATTTAATCCCTCTGCGCCTTTAATTGGGTTATAAACTTCATATAAACCAGTTAACTGAACGTAATTAACACCACCAGAGCTCCTGAAATTACCAATTAGCTCCAACATTGCGCCTTTATTTAGGCCAGTTTTAAAAGAAACACCGTTGTAACTTCCAAAACGACCACCAATTGCGTTTTTGTAATTCTGCGCTTTAACGTTAGTTGTTGTTAATGCAAATAATGCAATGCATCCTAAAATTGTAAATAATTTTCTCATAGTACTTTTTTATTAAATTAAAGTATATCCCTTAGCAACTTTAATGCCGATTATACTTTTTAGGTAAAAATTCAGTTGGACAAAAACAATGCTTGCATAGTAATTTTGTAATCACTAAGTTTATTAAAATATTTTAACAGAAAGTAAATACAGCGTTTTAATAACTACGAGGTGTTATTTTCATTAAAAAGGCATAATAGGTAGCAATCATTATGTTTGATTTTTTTAACTTAACCAAATAATATACAATTCATATGGCGGCAGAAATTAAACGGGTTTTTGATCTTTTGAAATACAGCCTCGAAAATCCTAAGCAGGAATTCATCAGCGGAAAAATTAATGGAAAATGGATAAATTATAGTACAGTCGATTTTTGTAATGCTGTAGATAACCTAAGCCGTGGATTAATTAAACAGGGTATAGGCAAAGGCGGTAGGGTTGCGGTAATGTCCCATAACCGACCTGAGTGGAATATTGCCGATTTTGCGGCCAACCAGATCGGAGCTTATCAGATTCCTTTATATCCAACTTTAGCCGAGCACGACATTCAGTTTATTCTAAAAGATGCAGAAGTTGCCATTATTTTTGTAGCTGATGAAGAATTGTATAAAAAGATTAAACCTTGTGCCGATGCTATAAATCTGGATATTAAGATTTATAGCTTTAACGAAATTACAGAAACCGAAAACTGGAATACGTTAATTGAACTGGGCAAGGCGAGTACCGATATTAATTTGGAAGAATATCGTGCAAAAGTAACACCCGAAGATATTTTAACCTTAATTTATACTTCTGGTACAACAGGAACACCTAAAGGAGTAATGTTAACGCATAATAACTTAGTCGCAAATTTTGTAAACTCGGCTGTAGTTATACCAGAAGGCGTTAAAAAAGGCTTAAGTTTTCTGCCTTTATCACATATTTTTGAGCGGATGATCATTTATTTGTATCTGTTCAATCACACAGAAATTTACTATGCAGAAAGTATGGAAACTATTGTAGCCGATATTCAACATGTAAAACCTAATGTGTTCTCTACCGTTCCAAGACTTCTCGAAAAAGTGTATGATAAGATAATGGAAAAGGGTAAAGCATTAAAAGGAATTAAAAAAGGAATTTTCTTCTGGTCGGTAGCTTTAGCAGAAAAATATACTATTGATGCGGGTGCCTGGTATAACTTCAAACTGGGGATTGCCCGTAAGCTGGTTTTCAAAAAATGGCAGGAAGCATTGGGCGGCGAAATTGTAGTGATCGTATCAGGCGGGGCGGCACTAAATCCGCGTTTAGCCAGAATATTCTGGGCGGCTGGTATGCCTGTTTTTGAAGGCTATGGACTAACCGAAACCTCACCAGTAATAACGGTTAACCATTTAGGCGGAACCATGTTTGGTACCGTTGGTGAAGTAATTAAAGGTGTGGAAGTTAAAATAGCACCAGATGGTGAAGTTTTAACCAAAGGACATCAGGTAATGAAAGGTTATTACAACCGACCTGACTTAACTGATGAGGCGGTTGATCAGGAAGGATGGTTCCATACCGGAGATATTGGAGAATTGGTTGATGGTCGTTTTTTAAAAATCACCGACCGTAAAAAAGAAATGTTTAAAACAGCAGGCGGTAAATACGTTGCCCCACAAATGCTGGAGAATAAATATAAAGAATCAATTTTTATCGAACAGATTATGGTTTTGGGTGAAAACCGGAAATTCCCTTCCGCATTGATCGTTCCGAATTTTGAAACCTTAAAAACCTGGGCAGGTAGAAAAGGCATTACCTTTACGTCGAATGAAGAGATTATTAAAAACGAACAGGTACTCACTAAATATAACGAAGTTATCGAAGCTGCGAATGTAGGTTTTGGTAAATGGGAACAGGTAAAAAGATTTGCACTGTTACCTAAAGAGTGGAGCATAGATGGTGGCGAGCTTACCCCAAAATTAAGTTTAAAAAGAAAGGTAATTACCGAAAAAAACAATGAGGTAATCGAAAAAATATATAAGGATGCAGAAAGCTATAAGGCCCCTCAATAACTTTAAAAGATCATTAATATACCTAAGTGTTGTGCTGTTATTGGCTGGTTGTGTAACCGGGCAATTAGGCAAAAACAACAGTGGTGAATACAAAAATGGAATGGTGGTTTCTGCCCATCCGGAAGCATCACAGGTGGGGATAGCTATTTTAAAAAAGGGAGGAAATGCAGTTGATGCAGCTGTAGCTGTTCAGTTCGCTCTTGCTGTGGTTTACCCAAATGCAGGGAATATTGGTGGGGGCGGTTTTATGGTGTACCGCGGCGCAAACGGCGAAATAAATGCCTTAGATTTTAGAGAAAAAGCATCCGCGGCTGCCAGCAGAGATATGTATCTCGATTCGGCGGGCAATCCAATTGTAGATAAAAGCCTTTATGGTCATTTAGCTGCGGGCGTACCAGGATCAGTAGATGGTATGGTGGAGGCACACAAGAAATATGGAAAGCTTTCCTGGGCACAAGTGTTGCAGCCAGCAATAGACCTGGCGCAAAATGGTTTTAAAATAACCAAACGGCAGGCTGGTGAATTGAATAGTTTGCATAGACAATTTATGGATTTTAATCCAAATGGAACGGCCTTTATAAATTTAGAAAAAACCTGGCAGGAAAATGATCTTCTGATTCAACAAGAATTGGGTAATACCCTAAAACAGATACAGGAAAAAGGCAGGTTAGGTTTTTATGAAGGCACTGTGGCTGATTCGCTTGTGGCAGAAATGAAGCGTGGTAAAGGACTTATAACAAAAGAAGACTTAAAAAATTATCACGCTACCTGGCGCAAACCCATTACTGGGAATTATAGAGGTTATAAAATTATTACCATGCCGCCTACTTCGAGTGGAGGTATAGCCTTAATCCAATTGCTCCAATCTGTAGAGCCTTATCCTTTAAAAAAATGGGGGCACAATGCCGATTCAACCGTACAGGTAATGGTAGAAGCTGAAAGAAGAGTGTATGCCGATCGGGCTACACATTTAGGCGATCCTGATTTTTATGCGGTTCCACAACAACAAATGTTGAGCGCTGGCTATAACAAAAAACGTATGGCAAACTTTAGCTGGGCAGCAGCAACACCAAGCAGTGCTGTTTTGGCCGGCGAAATAAAAGGTGCAGAACACGAAGAAACCACACATTTCTCCATTGTAGACCGCGATGGAAATGCCGTTTCCATTACCACTACTTTAAATGGTTCTTACGGATCGTTAGTTGCCGTAAAAGGGGCTGGTTTTTTGTTGAATAACGAAATGGACGATTTTTCTGTTAAACCTGGCGCACCCAATATGTATGGCTTGGTAGGGGGAGAAGCAAATGCCATTGCACCTAATAAACGAATGTTAAGCTCTATGACGCCGAGCATTGTGGAGAAAGATGGAAAACTATTTATGGTGGTGGGTACGCCAGGCGGATCAACTATTATCACTTCCGTATTTCAAACCATTATTAATGTAATCGATTTCGATATGTCTATGCAATCTGCTGTGGCTGCTAAAAAGTTTCATCATCAATGGCTGCCGGATGAGGTGTATATAGAAAAAGATGCTATCGATAGCTTATCAATAGAAAAATTAAAAGCTAAAGGTTATAAAATCTTGCAAAGAGGCCCAATTGGCAGGGTTGATGCCATTTTAAGGACAAACTGGGGCAACTATCAGGGGGGTGCCGACCCGAGAGGGGATGATAAAGCTATTGGCTGGTAAGCCATTTTAGCGTAACAAAGTACGATCTGCCTGAGTTAATTTAATCTAATATCTTTAAATAAGTTACATAGCTGCCCTGCAGCAATGCTTAGTGGTTTAGTTATATTGCATCAACCAATTCAAAATGACCAGATCGCTATGCGCAAACTATTTTCTATATTTTTGTTTCTAACCGTTGCGGTACAATCACACGCTCAAACTAATGAAGCCAGCCTGGTAAGTCCACTGATTAATCAATACCAATCAGACGAGACCATGCTTAACCGTAAATATACGCTCAAGCGATCGGATGAATACTTTACGCGGATGGAAAGCTTTTATACCGAATGGCAAAAACAGTTAAGGGCATTGCCTTTTAAAAAGCTAACCGTAAACGAAAGGGTAGATTATATTTTGCTTAAACGCGATATCCGATCAGATTCGGCCATTTTGCAACAGCAATACGCCGAATTTAAAAGCAATATTTTTACTTTGCCTTTTGCCAAAACAGTATTAGATTTTGAGGCAAAACGAAGGATTGGTACACAACAAGACGGTAAAATTATTCAACAACAGTTTGAACAACTGAAAGAGGCTATTCAGAAAACCACAAAGGCAGTAAAAAATAAAGATTTGATTGTGACACCGGTACAGGCTTCCTGGGCAGAGCAAACTGTGAATCAATACCTGGCTGTATTTACTGAAGCTTATAAATTTTATGATGGTTACGATCCGCAATTTACCAAAGCCACAAAAGCAGTTTATCCGGATGTAGTAGACGCATTAAAGGAATACGCTCTTGTACTGGATAAAATAGCTAAACCCTCTAATGCCAAAGATGATGGAAGTGGTATTATTGGTAATCCGATAGGAAGAACGGCTCTATTAAGCAGTTTAAACGATGAGATGATTGCTTATACACCTGAGCAGATTGAGGCTATTGCAATGAGGGAATTTGCCTGGTGTGATGCCGAAATGCTAAAAGCCTCCCAATCAATGGGCTTTGGTAACGATTGGAAAAAAGCATTGGAAAAGGTAAAAACCGATTACCCTGAATTAGGTAAACAGCCTGAACTTGTTTATGAACTAGCCAATGAAGCCATCAATTTTGTAGAAAAAAATAAACTCATCGCCATTCCTTCCCTGGCCAAAGAAGGCTGGCGCATGCGCATGTTAAGTCCGAAGGAACAATTATTTGCTCCGTTTTTTCTGGGTGGCGAATCCGTATTAATTGCTTATCCGACAGAAGACATGAGCGAAGATGCGAAAATGATGACCCTGCGCGGTAATAACAGGCATTTTTCCAGAGCCGTAGTTTTTCATGAACTTATTCCGGGACACAACCTTCAATATTTTATGCAAAGCCGCTACAAGCCTTATCGCAAAGTATTTGGTACTCCTTTCTGGACGGAAGGCTGGTCGCTGTACTGGGAGATGTTGCTGTGGGACCAGAATTTCGCAAAATCTCCGGAAGATAAAATTGGAATGCTTTTTTGGCGCATGCACCGTTGTGCGCGTATTGTTTTTTCGATGAATTACCATTTAGGTAAATGGACACCTCAGCAGTGTATCGACTTTTTAGTAGATCGTGTTGGTTTTGAGCGTGCCAATGCAGCGGCTGAAGTACGAAGATCGTTTACCGGTGGGTATGGGCCATTGTATCAAATTGGATACATGTTAGGCGGATTACAATTTAGGGCGTTGCACAAAGAATTGGTAGAAAGCGGTAAAATGACCAATGTTGAGTTTCATAATCGCATATTGCACGAAAATAATATGCCCGTAGAAATGGTAAGAGCCTTATTAACCAACCAGCAATTGCCAGAAAATTTTAGTACCAGATGGAAATTTGCCGGTGATATCAATTGATATATAATAAAGTAGATACAATATCAGGTGATAATCGACCAAGAAGAGAATTGTAAATATTTATCTGTTATTCAGAATTGCTTTTAAAATCCCCGGTATCAGCATTGATCTGTAAAATGGCAGTTGAAACAGGTTTTGAATGCTGAAACTTAAGTTTTTTATAGAAATCCATAAAATGAGGCGCTTTTAGCGGTGTGCTTACTTTTTTAACTATTTTTTTTATTTCTACACGTTTGCTTCATAGGTAATTAGTGTTGAAAAGTTGATAAGTATTTTTACCCAATTGTATTTTTGGTATGGCAATTGTAAAGACTGAGAGACGCTATCCAACGTTATACAGAAAATTATGAAACTACAATTATTCAAAACCCTACCAGTTGCACTTGCTGGTTTATTAATTGGGTCGGTTGCCTCAGCTCAAGATAGCCCTGCAACTTCAACAACAACTTTCAGAACCTGGTCTGTCGGCGTAAACGCCGGTGTACTTACACCATTATCACCATTGGGTGGAAAAAATGATTTCAGTAATAACAAATCAGGTTTCGGTTATGGCCTTTACATTAAAAAACAATTTACACCTTATTTCTCTCTTCGCTTAGATGGAGTTCGTGGTAAATTAAAAGGCGATAATACCGAGCCTTATGAAAATGGTATGGTAAACAACTCTCCTGTAAAAGATTTTGATACTCAATTATCTTATTCAGGAAGTTTAAATGCTGTAGTAAACATGTTCAATATCGATATGTTTAAAAAAGAGAATGCTTTACAGCTTTATGCTTCTGCCGGTGCTGGTATTGCAGGTTATAAACCTACTATTACCACAGCAGCTGGTACTTTTTTATATGCAGGTGATAAAAACATCAACGAATTGATTATTCCTGTAGGTTTAGGTGCTAAGTTTAAAATCTCTGATGCGGTTAACTTCGATTTAGGTTGGACAATTACATTCCTTGATGGCGACAACTTAGACGGTTACTACAGAGGCAGTAATGATAAATACAACTATGCATATGCTGGTTTAGAATTTGCTTTAGGTACCGGAAAACAATTGGCTTTCCATAATCCGGTAGCTTTAACTTATGATGAAGCATTAAAAGCAAGACAAACTGCAGATGGTTTAAAATCTGATTTGAATGCTCAAAAAGCTGAGAATGCAAAACTACGTTCAGAAATGAACGACATCCTGAAAGATACAGATGGAGATGGTGTTGCTGATAAATTGGATAAATGTCCGGATACACCAGCAGGAACTGTTGTTGATGGTTCTGGTTGTCCATTAAAAACTCCAGAAAAAGTTGTAGAAAAAGTAATCGTAACTGAAGAAGATCGTAAAGTGGTTAACGAAGCGATTAAAAACTTGGAATTCGATTTAGGTAAAGCAACTATCCGTTCTAAATCATATACATCCTTAAACAGAGTTGCTGCATTATTGATCCAGAAAAACTTTAGCTTAAAATTAGCTGGTCATACAGATAATACAGGTTCAAAAGAATTAAACTTGCGTTTATCGAAAGATAGAGCAGAATCTGTAAAAGCTTACTTAGTTTCTCAAGGTGCAAATGCATCACGTATTGAAGCTACAGGTTACGGTATGGGCCAACCAATTGCTACCAATAAAACAGCAAAAGGACGTCAGCAAAACCGTCGTGTAGAGTTTACACTTTACTAGTCTGTTTTTAACAGCATTTAAAAAGTCCCGATGAAAATCGGGACTTTTTTGGTTTAAGAGGTTTTACTTATAATAACCAGCTGTTTTTTGCTTTGTATTATAAAAGCGAATTTGTCATCCTGAGGGGTAATTTATTTTATAAAAATCAATATAAATAACAGTAATTAATCTACATGTAAAAATTCCTAGTGTACCGTCATTTCGAGCGGACCCGATGGCTATCTGGTGCAACGCAGTCGAGAAATCTGTTTTGATAGATCTCTCCACTTCGCGTTGCTGCGGTCGAGATGACGACCACTCTATTGGAGTCTGTCAATGGTAGTGCAGTGGAGGATCTTTGTTAAACTAATTCTAACGTAACAGCCTTGTGAGATTATAAAACCAGTGGCTCTTCTGTCAGGGATTCTTCCCTGCGCTCAGAATGACAGCGCAATAAATATTATTTGAATTCAACTTATTTAAGTGAAACAATTACCTTTTTAATCTCGCTTAAATCATTCATCTCAAAATTTGGTGATTGCGGATAAAAGCGCTGATAAATAATTTTATCGTCTTTGCTATCATATACACTGATTATTTTATCGCTGGATCGCTGTGTATAAACTACATATTTAACACTGGTAGTTTTATTCAGAATTAAACTATCAAGCTCTTTGTACGGTATAAATTTAAGTTTGTAATTATAAGGTTCAGCAATAATGCCTGATGGTGGTAAAAGTGTTAATCTTGAAGAAAACACTTCCTTAATATATTGGGGTATATAAAGTGTTTCCTTTGCCAATTCAGGCAAGCGTACTTTATTGTAAAATTGATAATCTATACTACAGTTTTCATTTGCGAGCAATCCATCATTAATCTGTTTTAAATAGCCAGTTAAAAAGCCTGGCGACCAATTGAAGAAACTAGATTTGTTATAGAAATATGATAAAATATTGCTTTTTATACTTTTTTTGCTTCCATATTGTTGGTCTTGCGTTCTGACAAGCAGATTGGTGTTAGGGTCAGCAAAAAGCGCAACTGTTGCCAATATACTTTCTTCCTTTACTTTTGGTTTTTTAGACGGTGTTAATAATTTCAGTGCATAAATTATATTCAGGTTGGATGTACTATCTGACTCCTCTGCATAAGCATCGAAATAAAAAACTGAATAATTTGCAAGCGTATCATAACGGGCCAGCTCTTCGGGCTTAATAATTTTATATGGTGTAATGGTCCAGTTTTTTTTAATGGCCTGATCAAATTTTTCCAGCTCAGCATAATCAGCATACTGTAAAGTAAATAAAGTGGTTGTTTTTTTAAAAATATCTAATTTTTGACTGTTTAACAGGGCTTTTCCGAAATAAGATACCTGGCTTTGGCAAATTGTAGCCCATAATATGAATAGACTAAACAAGAGTATTTGTTTCATTTTTAACATATAACGTGTTTTCATTTTGTGTATGACTATGATAAGAAAAATTTGACAAATATTTTGAATTTTTCTATTGCATTAACAAAATACATTCATTAGCTTTGTTATGCAAGCATAATAAATTAGTGAAAATGAAACAACAACAAACCATAGATTACCATGTTAAGTTTGCCTGGCAAAATATGTTTAATAAGTACAATCAAATGGCATCTAGTTTTGGGATTACCCAGGCCATTGGTTACATGCTTATTAATATTGATGATGCTGAAGGAACTGCAGTTTCGAATTTAGCTGGCTTGCTTGGGGTTAAGGCAACCAGTTTGTCTAGGATGTTAAATAATATGGAAGAGGCTAACCTCATTTACCGTGAAACATCTGCAGGTGATAAACGTTCGGTAAAGGTTTTTCTGACTGATTTTGGGAAAGAGAAAAAACATTTGGCCAAGGGGGTTGTTCGAAAATTTAATGAATATCTTGATGAGCATTTTTCGAAAAAAGAAAAAGAGACTTTTATTAACCTGCTTATCAAACTAAATGATATCACAGTAGCCTATACTGTAGATTAATAAATATAATCATGAAATCTGCTGTGTAATTTTACATAACAGGTTACATCGGACCATAAAAGAAAAATATATACTGATGAAACGAAGCATTAATAAAGTTGCTGTTCTAGGTTCAGGTATTATGGGTTCTCGTATTGCATGCCACTTCGCCAATATTGGTGTTGAGGTTTTGCTACTGGATATTGCCCCTAAAGATTTGAGCCCTGAAGAGCAGGCAAAAGGATTAGCACTGGATAACCCAGCTGTAAAAAACCGGATTGTAAATACAGCTTTGCAAACGGCTGTGAAAACAAATCCATCGCCAGTTTATACCAAAAAAGCATTAAATAAAATCAAGACTGGGAATTTCGACGATGATATGTCGAAAATCGCAGATTACGATTGGGTAATTGAAGTCGTAGTCGAAAATCTTGATATCAAGAAAAAAGTTTTCGAGCAGGTAGAGCAATTCCGTAAACCAGGTACTTTAATCACTTCAAATACTTCTGGTATTCCTATTCATTTAATGGCTGAAGGAAGAAGTGAAGATTTTAAATCGCATTTCTGCGGAACACACTTTTTCAATCCGCCCCGCTATTTAAAATTATTGGAGGTTATTCCTACGCCGCATACTCAGCCAGAAATTGTTGATTTCCTGATGCATTATGGTGATAAATTTTTAGGTAAAACAACTGTTTTATGTAAAGATACGCCAGCCTTTATTGCAAACCGTGTGGGTGTTTATTCCATTATGGCATTGTTGCATTTGGTTGAAAAACTGGATCTGACAGTAGAAGAGGTTGATAAATTTACAGGGCCAGCGTTGGGCAGACCAAAATCGGCTACTTTTCGTACCTCTGATGTGGTAGGTTTAGATACCATGATCAAAGTGGCGAAGGGACTTTATGATAATTGTCCGGATGATAAAGCACACGATTTGTTTAAACTTCCTGCATATGTTCAAAAAATGGAAGAGAACAAATGGCTGGGCGATAAAACTAAACAAGGTTTCTATAAAAAAACCAAATCTGCTGACGGTAAAACCGAAATCCTGGCGTTAGATTTAAAAACCCTTGAATATAAGCCTCAGCAAAAAGTAAAATCGGCGACTTTAGAAATGACCAAGCCGGTGGAGAACCTCCGTGAGCGGATGAAGATTTTTGCTAAAGGAAAAGATAAGGCAGGCGAATTGTTCCGCCATTCTTCTTTCGGTTTATTTGAATATGTATCAGATAGAATCCCTGAAATTTCTGATGAATTGTATCGTATTGACGATGCCATGCGAGCTGGTTTTGGCTGGGAGCTTGGCCCATTCGAATTGTGGGATGCCGTTGGTGTAAAAGAAGCCATCGAAGGAATGGAGCAATATGGCAATAAAGCTGCGGCTTGGGTACATGAAATGCTTGATGCCGGAAATACTTCATTCTATAAAGTAGAAAATGGCGTTAAAAAATATTACGATATTCCTTCTAAAACCTATAAAGCATTACCGGGTACAGATGAATTTATCATTTTAGATAACCTCCGCGAAAATAAAACCCTTTGGAAAAATTCAGGTGTTTCGATCATTGATTTAGGAGATGGCATTCTGAATGTAGAATTCCACACCAAAATGAATACTATTGGCGGTGATGTGATTTCAGGTATCAACAAAGCGATTGATATGGCCGAGAAAGATTACCGCGGTTTGGTTATCGGGAATGATGGGGCAAATTTTTCTGCCGGAGCAAATGTGGGGATGATTTTTATGATGGCGGTGGAGCAGGAGTGGGATGAATTGAACATGGCGATTAGGATGTTCCAGAATACTTCAATGCGTATTCGTTATTCTTCTATTCCGGTTGTAGTAGCACCACATAATTTAACCTTAGGCGGTGGTTGCGAGTTTAGCTTACACGCCGATCACGTGCAGCTATCAGCCGAAACTTATATGGGTTTGGTTGAATTTGGTGTGGGCGTTATCCCCGGTGGCGGCGGAACAAAGGAATTTGCTTTGCGTGCATCTGATGAATATAAAGACGATCAGATTGTGCAAAATGCCTTGAAAGATCGCTTTCTAACCATTGGTATGGCTAAAGTTTCCACTTCAGGTTACGAAGCCTACGAACTGGGTTATCTGCAGAAAGATAAATTCTCGATCTCTATGAACCGGAACCGTTTGCTGGCTGATGCAAAAGCAAAAGCAATAGAACTTGCTGACGCAGGATATACCAAACCTGTGCAACGGAATGATATTAAGGTATTAGGAAAGCAAGGTTTAGGAATTGTTTACGCCGGTGCAAACAGCATGTACGCCGGACATTTCATTTCTGAGCATGATAAAAAAATATCCGAAAAATTAGGTTATGTCATGTGCGGTGGCGACTTATCGGCTCCAACGGAAGTAACCGAGCAATACTTATTGGATTTGGAAAGAGAAGCATTTTTATCACTAGCGGGTGAAAGGAAGAGTTTGGAAAGGATTCAAAGTATTATTACAAAAGGGAAACCGTTGAGGAATTAGTGAGTTGAATGTTGAGATATCAGTATCAAGATAAGAGTATCAAGTATCAAGATACGATTGTCGAAAAAAATTACTCATAGTAAATAACAAATAAAATAATAATGCTAGAATTAAGTCTTGATACTTGATTCTAACTACTAGATACTAAACAATGGAAGCATATATTATAGCCGGATATCGTACAGCAGTGGGTAAAGCACCCCGTGGCGTATTCCGTTTTACAAGGGCAGATGATTTAGCCGCAGAGGTAATCAGGGCTTTAGTGGCGTCAGTTCCGAATTTAGATAACGAACAGATTGATGATGTAATAGTAGGTAACGCTACACCAGAGGCAGAGCAAGGCTTAAATATTGGCCGTATGATCTCTCTAATGGGTTTAGATACCGATAAAGTTCCTGGTGTTACAGTGAACCGCTATTGTGCATCGGGTTTAGATACCATTGCCACAGCAGTTGCTAAAATTAAGGCTGGCATGGCCGATTGTATCATTGCAGGTGGCGTTGAGGTAATGAGTGGAATGCCTTTCGGCGGTTGGAAACTGGTGCCGAATGCAGAAGTTGCAAAAAACAACCCGGATTGGTATTGGGGCATGGGCTTAACCGCCGAAGCTGTAGCCAAAGAATATAATGTGAGTCGTGAAGATCAGGATGCTTTTTCATTAAAATCTCATGAGAAAGCTATTCATGCAATAAAAAACGGTCATTTAAAAGACGGTGTTCTGCCAATCACGGTAAACGAAAATTACCTTGATGCCAACCTGAAAAAGAAAACCCGTTCTTATGTGGTTGATACGGATGAGGGACCACGTGCTGATACTACTTTAGAAAAGTTGGCGAAACTGAAACCTGTATTCGATGCAGTTGGGAGTGTAACCGCAGGTAATTCATCGCAAACATCTGATGGAGCAGCCTTTGTTTTGGTGGTTTCTGAAAAGAAAATGAAGGAATTGAATGCCGAGCCTATTGCCAGGTTGGTAAGTTATGGTGTCGCAGGTGTTCCGCCCCGCATCATGGGAATTGGTCCAATTGAGGCGATTCCAAAGGCATTAAAACAAGCAGGTTTGAAAAAAGAAGATATCGATTTAATCGAACTGAATGAAGCTTTTGCATCACAATCATTAGCCGTAATCAGAACACTGGATTTAAATCCAGATGTAATTAATGTAAATGGTGGTGCAATTGCACTCGGCCATCCGCTGGGCTGTACCGGTGCAAAACTTACTGTGCAGATTATGAACGAATTAAAAAGACAGAATAAAAAATATGGAATGGTAACCATGTGCGTAGGAACCGGGCAAGGTGCCGCGGGAATTTTTGAACTTTTTTAGATAGTATCGAGATATGAGTATGTAGTATCAAGATTTAATAGCAAGGTGAATAAACCAGTTAATAAATCATCCCAACATATTACTCAGTCACTAATACTAATAAATATGCACAATTTTAAAGAATTAAAAGTTTGGAAAAAATCAATCGACTTAGCTGTTGAAGTTTATAAAGCGACATCGCTCTTGCCGAATGAAGAAAGATTTGGATTGATTTCGCAAATGAAAAGATGTTCGGTATCAATTCCTTCGAATATAGCTGAGGGTTCTGGTAGAGGAAGTGGTGCTCAATTCAAATATTTTTTGAACATAAGCCAAGGTTCAGCTTTTGAGTTAGAGACACAATTGATTATTTCAAATCGACTTGAATTACTAGATGATGAATTATCAGCCGATTTGATTGAGAAAACTACTGAGATTCAAAAAATGGTTTATGCTTTGGATAGAAGTATCAAAGTGTAAGCATTAAGGTTTGAGTATAAAATGTCCGGATTGAATAAAAGGAAATAATAGAAAAAAATAATAAAGCGATATCAAGTTTTGAACGCAGTTTTGATACCTGATAATAGCTGCCCAATATTAAAATTTGGTGATATCTGGTGTTAAGCTTTGTCTTGATACCAGATACTCATTACTAGATACTATTAAAATGGAAACAACTGAAAAAAAGACAATTAAAGGCGGTGAATTCTTAATTAAGGATACCACTTATCAGGAAGTATTTATCCCTGAAGAATTTGATGAAGAGCAGCAGATGATTGCACAAACCTGCCGCGATTTTCTTGCGGCCGAGGTTTATCCCAATTTAGACAAAATTGACAAACAGGAAGATCCTGAATTGATGCCAACACTTTTAACCAAAGCTGGCGAACTGGGTATTCTTGGCGTTTCAGTACCTGAAGAGTACGGTGGTTTTGGTAAAAACTTCAATACTTCTATGCTGGTTGCAGATGTGGTAGGTGCAGGCCACTCTTTTGCTGTAGCACTTTCTGCTCATACAGGCATAGGCACTTTGCCGATTCTATATTATGGTAACGAAGAACAGAAAGCAAAATATATCCCTAAGTTAGGTTCGGGCGAATGGAAGGCAGCTTACTGCTTAACTGAGCCAAACTCGGGTTCGGATGCGAACTCTGGTAAAACCAAGGCCAAATTAAGTGAAGATGGTAAACACTATATCATTACTGGTCAGAAAATGTGGATTACCAATGGTGGTTTTGCCGATATTTTTATCGTTTTCGCGAAAATTGATGATGATAAAAACTTAACTGCATTTATTGTGGAGAAAGATTTCGGTGGCATCACCATGAATCCGGAAGAGCACAAAATGGGGATCAAAGGATCTTCAACCCGTCAGGTTTTCTTTAATGATTGCCTGGTACCTGTTGAGAATATGTTGAGTGACAGGGAAAATGGATTTAAAATCGCGGTAAATATTTTAAACATTGGCCGTATCAAATTATCTGCGGCTGCTATTGGTGCATCAAAAGCAACTTTGAATACAGCGATTAATTATTCGAATGAAAGGATCCAGTTTGGTCGCCCAATTTCTAAATATGGTGCCATTCGTTTCAAAATTGCAGAAATTGCTGCTAAACTTTATGCTGTTGATTCGGCAAACTATCGTGCCGGACAGAATATTGACGATACTTACGATCAACTGGTTGCGGGTGGAATGGAATCGGGCAAAGCCAGGTTAAAATCTGTAGAGCAATTTGCGGTAGAGTGTGCCATTTTAAAAGTATGGGGCTCTGAAGCATTAGACTACACAGTAGATGAAGGCGTGCAGATTTACGGTGGAATGGGATTTAGTGCCGATGCGCCAATGGATAGGGCTTACCGCGATGCACGTATCAACCGGATTTTCGAAGGCACAAACGAAATTAACCGTTTGTTGACCGTTGACATGATGCTAAAACGCGCCATGAAAGGCGAGTTGGATTTAATGACGCCAGCTACCGCAGTTGCCGCTGAATTGATGAGCATCCCTGATTTTGGTGAAGAAGATACCACCTTATTTGCTGCAGAGAAAAAAGTACTCTCGAATTTGAAAAAAGCAACCTTAATGGTGGCTGGTGCTGCGGTTCAAAAGTTAATGATGACCTTAAGCAAAGAGCAGGAAATTTTAATGAACATTGCCGACATGGCGAGTTATGTTTATGTGCTAGAATCTGCACTCTTGAGAACAGAAAAATTGGCAAGCACACGTGGAGAGGAAGCAGTTGCAGGCCAATTGGATCTATTAAGAATTTATTTAGTAGAAGCGGTTGACGGTGTTGCCAAAGCAGGTAAAGAAGCACTTTGGGCTTTTGCCGAAGGTGATGAGCAACGGATGATGTTGGTTGGCTTGCGCCGCTTTACAAAAGTAGAGCCGTTTAATGTTAAAGATGCCCGTCAAAGAGTTGCACAACAATTGATTGAAGCAAATAAATATATTTTTTAAGGTAAAAGGCTGAAAGGCGGAGGGTTTAAGGATTAGGTGCATAACCTAAACCTTAAACCCTTTTTTATTCTGTAGAGGCCTATAATAGGCTGTTATGCAGAGGTGCGAATTGACAGGACATCAGTAGAATGGTCGTCATCTCGACTGTAGCATAGCGAATGGAGAGATCTATCAAGGCAGATTTAGCTTCGCTGAGCACTCCGTGGTTCTCGACTGCATTGCACCCGATAGCCATCGGGTCCGCTCGAAATGACGGTAACTTGAGAGAATTTTTTACAAGTAGATTGATTACTGTCGTTTATATTGATTTTTATGTAGTAAATTAAAACTCAGCATAACAGAAGTTGAAAAAATAATAAGTCCTTACCTTTATAATATTAAAATTCTATTTTCGCGCATGATTAAATTTAGATTCCTCACCATACTCTTTTTATGTGTAGCTGCAGTTTCATCTTGTAAAAAAGATGAGGATCCTGAAAAACAGATTACTGATTTTATCAAACAAAATAATATCAATGCCGTTAGAGATAACTCTGGCTTATATTATCAGATCATTAAACCTGGTTCGGGTTCTTTTACTTATTCCAGCAATACTAAAATCACCATTAAATACGAAGGCAGGTTGTTAGACGGAAGTGTATTTGATAATGGCGGAGGCAAAGAGCAGACCTTTAATCTCGCAGAATTAATACAAGGCTGGAGAATAGGTATTCCTAAAATCCAGAAGGGCGGAGAAATCAGGTTAATTGTTCCACCAGGTCTAGGTTATGGAAGCGGAGCTGTTGGATCAATCCCAGGCAATTCAGTATTAGATTTTACAATCCAGCTTTCGAACACACAGTAGGTCTATCTTAAGTGTTAACAATAGGCTTATTTGTTAAAATAGGTTAAAAATTGTAGCATCCGTATTAAAAGCTTATTTTTGCGATTGATGGTTAAGTTTAAACATATTATTTTATTGCTATGCCTGGCAGGATGCTTTGCAGCTTGTAAGAAAAATGTGTCTATTGATGATTCTTACGATCCTACGCCTCAATTTAAAACGGATACTGCTGCAATAAGTGCTTTTGTAAAGACTAATAATATCCCGGCAACAAAAGATGCGAGTGGTATTTTTTATCAGATAATAGCTCCTGGGACAGGTAACGTAAGTTATCTAAATTCAACGGTCATTACTGCAGATTATGAAGGTAGATTATTAAACGGTACTATTTTCGATAGCTCCAAAGGAACTCCAATCTCTTTTAAACTTGGAAATGTTATTTTAGGATGGCAGTTTGGGATTCAAAAAATACAAAAAGGGGGTAAAATCAGATTGATCATACCTTCTTATTACGCTTATGGAACACAATCACCCTCATCTTTGATTCCGGCAAATTCAATACTTGATTTTACTATAACACTTACAGACGTACAATAATAAATGAACAAATTTACTAAACTAGGCCTATTTACACTTTTACTGGCTACTGTAGTTTTCAGCTCGTGCAAAAAGGAATATGAGACGATAGAAAGCGTAGATGATACAGCTATTCAAACATATTTGAAGCAGAATAATCTAAGCTTCACTAAGGATGCAACAAAAGGATACTATTATAAAATTACAACACAGGGTACAGGTAGTGCCGTTGCAAATCAAGATTCTGTTTATTATACTTATACCTTCAAAACTTTATCGGGACAAGTATTAAAGCAGATATCAGATTTAATGATTCTGGGTACCTATTTAGGATATACAGATCAATTCGCTATTAACAGCAATACTGTAAATTATGTTTTTGCTCCAGTAAGAGAAGTACTAACGAAATTAAACCGAGGTGGTAAAGCTACTTTAATTATGCCATCACACTTAGCTTTTGGTAAAAATGGATTGAGCGCTTTAAATATCGGTTCAAACGAAAATATTCTTGTTGACTTAGTAATGTATAGCGAATCGAAAAGACATGAAATTGACGAATTGGAGATTAATAAATTAATAGCCAATAATAACTTAACTATGATTAAGGATCCGTCAAGGGCACGTTACTCTATTACTACACCTGGTACAGGAACTGATGCTATTAATTTAAACTCTACAATAGTTGCAAATTATACATTGAGAACTTTAGACGGTGTTGTAGTACCGCAGGCTGGTCAAATAACTGATGTTTTAAGTAATTTGTTTAAAGGTTGGCAGTTAATATTGCCTGGAAAAGTAACTGCTGGTGGAAAGCTTCGTTTGATTTTACCTTCTGATTTGACTAATGGAGCGCCTTTAGATTTTGACATAGAAATAGTAAGTGTTACAAATTAGATAAAGCCTCTTTAAAAACTTTTAAAACCCTTTCCCTTGCAAAAGTATGCTCAACTATTGGTTGGGCATATTTTTTTGTCCCAAATTCTGGTACCCACTTTTTAATATATTCAAATTTGGGATCGAATTTTTTAGTCTGGAGTTCAGGATTAAAAACCCTGAAATAAGGTGCCGCATCGTTCCCTGATCCTGCGGCCCATTGCCAGCCGCCAACATTACTGGCCATTTCATAATCCAATAGTTTTTCAGCAAAATAGGTTTCTCCCCAGCGCCAATCGATAAGTAAATGTTTGGTTAAAAAACTGCCCACAATCATGCGTACGCGGTTGTGCATCCAGCCGGTTTGGTTAAGCTGCCTCATCCCGGCATCTACAATAGGATAACCAGTGTTGCCTTCGCACCAAGCTCTAAATTCGGTTTCGTTGTTGCGCCATTTAATTTTATCGTATTGTTTTTTAAACGAATCGAAAGCCGAGTAGGGGAAATGCCAAAGAATGGTCATATAAAATTCCCGCCATGCCAATTCAGAAAGCCAGACATTTGATTTTGCTTCCAATGCATCTTTAACTGCTTTCCGAATGCTTAATGTTCCAAAACGCAAATGCAGGCCGATATGTGTAGTGCCATCAAGCGCGGGGAAATCGCGTTCTGTTGCGTAATTATCAAGTTTACTTTTATAACTGATTTTAGGAAAATCCAAATTACTCTTCTCAAATCCCATTTCGGTTAAAGTTGGAAGAGGCAGATGTTTGGTTTGTAATAAATTTTTGAAGTATTTTTTAGTGGGATAGGCCTTTACATAAAAATCATTCAGTTTGGCATGCCATTGTTTGTAGAAAGGGGTGAAAACGGTATAAGGTGTTTTATCTGCTTTTAAGATTTCGTTTTTTTCAAAAATTGCCTGATCCTTAAACGTTTTGAAGGCTATTTTTTCGCTGGTTAAAAACTCAGCCATGTTATCATCACGTTCGCGGGCATAAGGTTCATAATCTTGATTGGTGTACACCTCCTTAATGTTGTACTCCTTTAAAACTTCGGGCCATATCTTTTCAGGCTCACCATATTTTACCAGTAAATCGGACCCCTGCTGCTGAAGTTCTTTTTTTAAATCCTCAATGGTCTGATAAATAAAAGTGACACGGGCATCATCTTTATGCAGTTTATCCAATATATTCTTGTCAAAAATGAAAAGTGGCAAAACTGGGTAATCACCTTTTAGGGCATGATATAAAGCGGCATTATCTGCTAAACGTAAATCGCGGCGGAACCAAAAGACCCCCAAACCCCCTAAAGGGGGCTTTCCATCGCTTATATTATTTTGCATAATTAGATTTGTGTTACTGAGTTTTTTGTTCTTGAAAGATGTACTATTCCCCTTTAGGGGCTAGGGGTACAAATCCTTCAAAGCATCCTCCAAATGTGTGAATTTAAATTTGAATCCCGCATCCAGAATTTTTTGTGCTGAAGTATTATTGCTCATTAAAACGGCTTCAACACGTTCTCCCAATAACAATTCCAATGCTTTTTTAGGTACCTTGATCGGCCAGACCGGACGATGAAGCTGTTTGGCAATAGCTTTGGTTAACGCTTTATTGGTGACCGGAAAAGGAGCGCAGGCATTGTAGCAGCCTTCCATTTTTAGGTTTTCGATGGCATCAATATACATTTCAACCATGTCGTCGATGTGCAACCACGGTGTCCATTGTTTTCCAGTGCCTAAAGCCGCTCCGGCAAATAACTTAACAGGTTTGTCCAGTTGTGGTAAAGCGCCGCCGTGATTACTTAAAACAATTCCGGTCCGGAGCTTTACAATCCTGAGGCTTAATTTTTTGCCCTGGTCTACGGCATCTTCCCAAAGTTTACAGCATTCAGCTAAAAATCCATAACCGTTTGGACTTTCTTCTGTTAAAATTTCATCGCCACAATCGCCATAAAAACCAACTGCCGAAGCAGAAATGAAAGATTTTAGCTGATGATCAGGTTTTGATTTAATGGTTTTAAAGAGTAAATCTGTCGATTTTACGCGGCTATCAATGATCTGTTTTTTGCGTTCATCGGTCCATTTTTTATCCGCAACCGGTTCCCCTGCTAAATGGATAATGGCTTCTACACCATTTAAACAATCAGCATCAATAGTTCCTTTATAAACATCCCACACAAAATTATTCGCATCGGTATCTTTCTTTCGGGAAAGTGTATTCACCTCATAACCCTTGCTAAGCAAGTGCTTTTTCAGTTCAGTACCCACAAGTCCTGTAGCCCCGGTAATCAGAATTTTCTTAGCCATCTTTTTAAAACACTAAAGATACAAAAGGGTTTTTTTTAAAGACTAAAGACTAAAGACTAAAGACTAAAGACTAAAGACTAAAGTCCCGCAATGATTTTATTTTTAGGAGCTTTAACCGAATAGCTTAATTTGATCGTTTTGGTCTCGTTAGGGGCAATTTTTAACTGCCAGGAGAGCATTCCGTTTTCTTTGTTTACTTCTGCGCCACTATTCTCTAACAATTCGGTTTCAATATCACTTTCTGTTGAGAGCGGATACTGATCCTTAAGTGACAGGTCTATCGTTTCTTTTTTAGTGTTTCTAATCTTGATCAGATAAGTAAAAATCTGTTTTTTATTCGTGCCAATAAACTTTGTGCTGCTAAAATCCTGTTGTTTCTCTTTTGTGATTATAATCTTTTTGTCTTTTCCCATGCTTAAACTCAGTGTATCTAAAATGTTCGCTGGGTTGATATATGATTTTCCGGTATACGTGCCTTCAAAAATAATATTCGCATTCCCGGCCTGGAGATTTAGTTTTTCCCAGTCGGTTACATCAGCCAGTAAATAAGCATCACTACTTAGTTTTGGAGCAGCATAATATTTATATTTGGCAGGCACTTCATATTCTTTAAATGCAACGGTATGGGGTTTGTTGTCACTATTCACGTCATAGGGGATATCAATATCAAATGTTACGCCCAACTGAGTCTCATTAATAGTAGTATAATCGTTCACCGTAGAAACTGCACCGGTAATATTTTTCTTTTTTTCAGCACCATAGCCCGTAACTACAACTTCACTTAGTTCACTTTTTTCTACAATTGGTGAAGCCATTCCTCTGATCCGTATTTGTTGTGGATTGGAGGATACAAACCAAGGATTTAAATTGGGTGCAGTAATGTTATAATTTGGATTACCGGTAGATAAGGAAAGTTTAACTTTTTTCCAATCGAGACCTGTGCTCTGTGTAATGGCAGCCTTGTATACTATGCCTAATGGATTTGAGGTACTCACAGCTTTTATATCATAACTGGCCAGCCAACTTGCATTTGGTGTAACATACGAAATATGATAATCAGCATTTATATTTTCATTTGCCATTAACTGAAGAACCAATTGTCCAAGCTGTTGGTTAGGATTGTTCCTTAATTCTGAAATTTGCTGTTGCAATGCGTTCAGTTTTTGGTTTTGTTTATCCTCTATGAGCGTGAGTGCTGAGATGGCATTCCTAACTTCTGCATTTTTTGTACGGTAGTATTCAGCTAATTTAATCAGTTCGGCCACATTTGTTCCATTAGCTGTGCCACCCGATTTTCTGTTCTCGTCGAGTAAAAGTAACGTTTGTTCTTCAATGGCTTTTGCATTTTTTGTTTTGGTTAATTCGTTGCTTACGATTTTAACACTATCGCCAAGATTTTTTATTTCAGGATTGGCAGCATCAGTATTCAAGAAATCTTTATTGAATTGAACGGATAAAATGGTAACTCCTGGCGAAACACTAACTTGGATCGAATTTTCATTTACCCGCCCGGAAATATTGTTAACAACAATTTCTGATGTTCCGGCTGGAAGATTTACTTTTCCTTTATGTAAAAGTTGAGCGCCGTTGTTGTAAACCGTTACACTTTCCAGTATAGCTTTACTTTTTATCTGTTGCTGCGCAAATACGCTTATTGGGAATAACAGGCTGATTAGTATTCGTTTCATAGTTTTTTATTAAGGTGTGTTGAGATCAATATTTGATTGAAAGATGTGTTTACACCTCATTTTCCATAAAATAGTTTTTTTGTTTCCTATTTGTAAAGAATTATTTAGGGGTTTGATGAAGAAGAAAAATAAGATAAATTTGTAAAGCGTTCTTACACCCTTTTCGATAAAAGATGTCCAAAAAAATTTTAGTCTGGTTTAGAAATGATCTTCGCTTGCATGATAACGAAATGCTGGTCGAGGCAATTGCTAAATCTGATTCGATTTTGCCTGTTTACATTCTCGATCGTCGTTCTTTTGGCGAAACAAAATACGGTACGTTAAAAACAGGTAACATTAGAGCACAGTTTATTTTAGAAAGTGTTTTAGGATTACGCAATGCTTTAAAACAGATTGGCGGTAACTTGCTAATTGCCGAAGGTAACCCTGAAGATATTATTCCTCAGCTTGTTCAGGAATATGAGATTACCGAAGTTTACCATCACCGTGAAGTAGCACGCGAAGAAACGCATGTTTCAACTTTGGTAGAAAATGCACTTTGGAAATTGCGCGTCAACCTTAAACATTTTATTGGTCATACCTTATATAACAAGGAAGATTTACCATTTCCGATCAAGGATATTCCTGATGCCTTTAATCAGTTTAAGAAAAAAATTGAGCGCGATTCGATTATTAAGCCCTGTTTTGCAGCACCTGATCGGATTAATGTAGCTGAAGTGATTGATTGGGGTACATTATCCTCTTTAGCAGACCTTGATCTTACACCTCAACAAAAGGATCAACGTTCCGATTTTGAATTTGTGGGTGGCGAGGCCGAAGGTTTGGCTCATCTTCAAAAGGTGATTGTGGCCATGCAACAGGCTGCAACCACTAAAAACTTAATCCTGGCTTCAAAATTATCAGCCTGGTTAGCCATGGGTAGTTTGTCGCCACGAAAAGTGTACTGGGAAATTAAAAAGATGGAAGGTGTACCTAACACTAAAGCCATGTTTAATCATATTTTACTGGGATTGTTGTGGAGGGATTATTTCCGTTTCATGTTCAAAAAATACGGCAATACATTTTTCAGTCCGGATGGTTTTGGCAGCCAAGGGTTGATTGATATTGCAAATGAGCAGGATAACTTCAGTAAGTGGAAGAATGCACAAACAGGTTTTGCGGTGGTAGATGCCGTGATGACGGAACTAAATCAGACCGGTTTTATTTCGAATATTGCCAGACAAACTGCTGCCTTATATCTGATCAATAATTTAGAAGTAAGCTGGGTTTTTGGCGCAGCATATTTTGAAGAAAAGCTGATTGATTATAATCCTGCAAGTAACTGGGGTAACTGGGCTAATGTAGCTGGTGTAGGTAATGATCAAAAAACAAAAAGTGTTTTCGATCTTGATAAAAATATCAAAAACCTTGATCCAAAAGGCAATTACTCCTTAACTTGGGCATCATAGTTGTTAGGATTGAATGATGAAGTGTTGAATGATAGAATTGAAATTTTATCTGTTAATATAAGTGCTATTTTTATCATTCGGTCATTCAATAATTTTCACATTCAGTAATTCTCATTTTAATCGAGATTTTTGCCATTTATATAAGGTAAAATTCTAATTTTGTAATGCTTATAGTAAACAGTTAATAATGGATAAATTATCTTATCTTAATGGCTCAAACGCCGAATATATAGAGTCTTTATATCAATCATATCAACAAGATCCCGAGTCTGTTGAATTTGGATGGCAGAAATTTTTCGAAGGTTTTGATTTTGGAAGAGGATCTGAGGCGCCTGCAGTAACAGCAGAAACGCCTGAACAATTTCTAAAAGAAGTTAATGTTTTAAACCTGATTGATGGCTACCGTAGCCGCGGGCACTTATTTACGCACACCAATCCGGTTCGCGAAAGACGTAAACATTTGCCAACATTAGATCTGGCAAATTTTGGATTATCTGATGCTGATTTAGAAACCGTTTTCAACTCTGGTGTAGAGATTGGTATCGGTGCCGCTAAATTAAAAGATATTGTAGCCTTTTTAAAACAAACATACGCACACTCTATCGGTGCAGAATATAAATTTTTACGTACGCCTGAAGTGTTGAACTGGATTCAGCAAAAAATGGAAAGTGCACGTAACACACCTAATTTCTCAATCGATGAGAAAAAACGTATTCTCCGGAAATTAAACGAAGCGGTAAGTTTCGAAAATTTCTTAGGTACAAAATTTTTGGGTCAAAAACGTTTTTCACTGGAAGGTGCGGAAGCTTTAATTCCCGCTTTGGATTCAGTAATTGAAAAAGGTGCTGAACTGGGAATTGAAGAATTTGTAATTGGTATGGCTCACCGCGGTCGTTTGAACGTATTGGCCAATATCATGCAAAAAACATACAAAGATATTTTTGCTGAGTTTGAAGGTAAAAGCTACAATCCGGATACCCCATTTGGTGGCGACGTAAAATACCACTTAGGTTATTCTACAGATGTTACTACGGTTTCAGGTAAAAGTGTTCACTTAAGTTTATGCCCTAACCCATCACACTTAGAAACCGTTGATGGTGTGGTAGAAGGTATGAGCCGCTCGAAAATCGATTTCAAATATGGTGGCGATAACAGCCGCTTAGCGCCAATTTTGATTCATGGTGATGCATCAGTTGCCGGACAGGGGATTGTTTATGAAGTAATTCAGATGGCAGGTCTTGAAGGTTATAAAACTGGTGGAACCATTCACCTGGTAATTAATAACCAGATTGGTTTTACCACCAATTATAAAGATGCCCGTACCAGTACCTATTGTACCGATATTGCTAAAGTAACTTTATCTCCGGTTTTCCACGTAAATGGTGATGATCCTGAGGCTTTGGTTTATGCAATTAACCTGGCAATGGAATACCGTCAGAAATATAAAAATGATGTTTTTATTGACATTCTTTGTTACCGTCGTTTCGGTCACAATGAGTCTGATGAACCTAAGTTCACCCAGCCGTTATTATACAAAACAATCGAAAAACACCCTAATCCAAGGGAAATTTATATCGATCAGTTAACTAAAGAAGGTAAGCTTGAAGCTGGTTTGGCAAAAGAAATGGAAAAAGATTTCCGTGGTATTTTGCAGGAACGTTTAAACGAAGCTAAAGAGTTTGTAGCGGGTAATGCCGAAGTTAAATTTGGTGGTGCGTGGGCAGATTTGCGTATGGCAACACCGAAAGATTTCGAATCTTCTCCTGTTACTGCTGTTAAAAAATCTACTTTGTTAGAAATTGGTAAACGCATTACTGCTTTGCCATCAAATAAAAAGTTCTTCAAAAAAATCGAAAAGTTATTTGCTGAACGTAGTAAAATGGTTAACGAGACCAATGTTTTCGACTGGGCAATGGGCGAGCAGCTGGCTTATGGTACTTTGTTATCAGAAGGTAAACGCGTTCGTTTAAGCGGTCAGGATGTGGAGCGTGGTACTTTCTCTCACCGTCACGCCGTACTAACGCTTGAAGACAGCGAGGAAGAATATGTACCATTAGCCAATATTTCAGATCAACAGGCCTCATTCGATATTTACAATTCACACTTATCTGAATACGGCGTTTTAGGTTTTGAATATGGTTATGCCATGGCAAATCCAAATGCATTAACTATCTGGGAAGCGCAATTTGGTGATTTCTTTAATGGAGCACAAATCGTTGTCGATCAGTATATTGCAAGTGCCGAAACCAAATGGCAACGCGAAAACGGTTTGGTAATGTTATTGCCTCACGGTTATGAAGGCCAGGGGCCAGAGCATTCATCAGCACGTATTGAGCGTTTTATGGAGCTTTGTGCCGATTACAACATGCAGGTAACCAATTGTACTACTCCGGCAAACTTCTTCCACGTTTTACGCCGTCAGTTTAAACGCGACTTCCGTAAACCATTGGTTGTATTTACGCCTAAGAGTTTATTGCGCCACCCTGCTTGTGTTTCTAAATTAGAGGAATTTACTGAAGGTGGTTTTAAAGAGGTAATTGACGATGTAAATGTTAAAGTTGCAGATGTAACACGTATTGTTTTCTGTAGCGGTAAAATTTACTACGAATTGCTGGAGAAACAGCAGGCTGATAAAATCAAACATGTAGCCCTGGTTCGTGTAGAGCAGTTGTATCCAACTCCGGTTGATCAGATGGAAGCCATCCAGAAGAAATATAAAAATGCTAAGGAAGTTTTCTGGGTACAGGAAGAGCCAGAGAACATGGGTGCATGGCCATATTTGTTCCGCAGGTTATACAAAACCGCATTAAAAGGTATTGATGTAATTTCGAGAAGAGAGAGCAGCAGTACGGCTACAGGTTTTGCAAAACAACATGCTAACCAACAGGCTTATATTTTGGCAAAAGCTTTAGAACTTCCTGTTAAACAAGAAGAAGTAAAGGAAGCGACCAAAAAGGCCAGTAAAAAAATGGCAGAAGCGGATTAGAAGTAGAAAGTTCGAGGGTTTAAGGTAGAGGATTAAAGTAATCTACAATTTTAAACTTTCAATCTTAAAACATAATAACAACAAAAATTACAATTTTAAAAATATGAGTTTAGAGATAAAAGTTCCACCTGTTGGTGAATCGATAACCGAAGTTGTTTTATCACGTTGGATAAAAAACGATGGCGATGTTGTTGAAATGGATGAAGTTATTGCCGAATTAGAATCGGATAAAGCAACATTCGAATTAACTGCAGAACAAGCTGGAACTTTAAAAACCATAGCAGCCGAAGGCGATACTTTAGCCATTGGTGCAGTAGTTTGTAAAATTGAAGATGGTGGTGCAGCTGCTAGTCCTAAGTCAGAAGTCGAAAGTCCTAAGTCTGATGCACAAGCTCCAGTTGCAGTAGCTGAGTCTCCAAAGACTCAAGACTCAGGACTTGTGACTAAAGACTCTTACGCAACGGGAACTCCATCACCTGCTGCTGGTAAAATTCTTGCAGAAAAAAGCATTGATGCTGGCGCTGTGAAAGGTACTGGTGTAGATGGCCGTATTACTAAAGATGATGCGGTTAAAGCTGAGGCGGGTAAAAAACCAGAAGCGCCTAAAGCGAGTGCTCCGGTTGTAGCTGCTGCTCCTGCAGGTAGCCGTGGCGAGCGTCGTGAGAAAATGTCTCCACTACGTAGAACCGTTGCAAAACGTTTAGTTGCCGTTAAAAATGAAACCGCAATGTTAACCACTTTCAACGAGGTTAACATGAAGCCAATTATGGATTTACGCGGAAAATATAAAGATCAGTTTAAAGAGAAATTTGGTGTTGGTTTAGGTTTTATGAGCTTTTTCACTAAAGCCGTTACCGAAGCATTAAAAGATTTTCCTGCGGTGAATGGTCGTATTGAAGGTGAAGAATTGGTTTATAATGATTTCGCCGATATTTCTATCGCTGTTTCTGCGCCGAAAGGTTTAGTGGTTCCTGTGATCCGTAATGCAGAAAGCATGACTTTAGCGCAGATTGAAAAATCTGTTTTAGAATTGGCTTTAAAAGCGCGTGATAGCAAATTAACCATCGAAGAAATGACTGGTGGAACATTCACGATTACTAATGGTGGTGTATTTGGTTCAATGATGTCGACTCCGATTATCAATGCGCCACAATCGGCTATTTTAGGTATGCACAACATCGTTGAGCGTCCGGTAGCTGAAAAAGGTGAGGTGGTCATCCGTCCGATGATGTACGTTGCTTTATCTTACGATCACAGAATTATTGACGGACGTGAGTCGGTTGGTTTCCTGGTTCGGGTAAAACAATTATTGGAAGACCCTGCTAGATTATTGTTAGGTATCTAAACCCTAAATCCCGATAAATCGGGACTTTATATATTTATAAAGAAGTCAAGTTTTAATGGCCAATGTGCTAGAAAACTTGACTTCTTTTTTTATACCCGAAAAATGAAATTAACGTTCAGCTTAAAATTCCTCTTCATTTTTTTAGCGATATTCTTAACCGAAATTTTAATCGCTAAATATCTTCACGATGCATTTATCAGGCCTTTTGGTGGTGATGTTTTAGTGGTCGTATTAATTTATGCATTCTTCAGAATATTCTTAATTACCAATAATAGGAAACTTGCTTTAGGGGTATTGATTTTCTCTTTTATTATCGAATTTTTACAGGCACTTCATTATGTAAATTGGTTGGGCCTGCAGAACAATAAGTTCTGGAGTATTGTTTTGGGGACTTACTTTTCTGTTTATGATTTGCTTGCTTATTTTGTAGGCTATCTGATCTGTTTGTGTTTTAAGGATTGATAAGGTGTTGTTCCGGATTTGTAATCCGGACCTATTGTTTTGCAATATACTTTAACAGTTATTTTAATGAATCCATTTTTTAAGGATTAAAAATCCTTAGTTCAAAAGACAGGATTACAAATCCCGACTAACAATCAGGATTAAAGCACTTTTCTTATTTAGAGAGTGCTTTAATTGGTTTTAAATCCAGTTGTTTAAATTCTACTTCACTACCTTCTGCCTGTAGGGCAATCTGACCGCTACTTGCAGTACAGTTTGTGCCATAATTTACCAAAGTATCGTTTACCCAAACTTTAACTTCGTTATTTAAACACTGAATAACCATGGTATTCCATTCTCCAAGTGGTTTTTCACTGTCATCGGTTAAGTTTTTAATGCGGCGGAGTTTATTTCCATTTATGCCCCAGCTTTCTTTCGGGCCGCGTCTGGCAACCATATCAGGCACGGTAATATCTTCTTCAATACACCAGAAATCGCCTGCATCTTTATGTTGCATCTGAACTTCAAGTGATTTTGGAAACATGCCATACAATGCTCTTGGAGTCGAGGCATGCACCAAAACGCCACAGTTGCCGGGTTTGCCTGCAAAGCGGTATTGTACAGTCAACTGATAATTTTTGTAAATTTTATCGGTTATTAAATGTCCGCCTGGCGTTCCTAAACTTACCAGCATACCATTGCGCACAATAAACGGATTAATCGTATCAGGCTTTTTGTCCATTGCAGGGACATCTACATGCCAGCCGCTTAGATTTTTGCCGTTAAAAAGGCTTTTTTGAGCAAATGCTGAGATGCTCAATGTAATGAGCAATAAAATCGAGTAATAGAGTTTCATGATATCTGGTTTTTGTATTCCAAATATATTTTAAAAAATGATGAAATAGTAGTAGTCAGAATAAAGTATAGGGAAATAGTGTAAATGGTTGTCATCCTGAATGAAATGAAGGATCTTTATTGAGTGGGTACACTTCTGCATTTCTTTGATTAAGATTCTTCACTGCGTTCAGAATGACAGTGAGGCCAACTTCAAGATCTGGTCTTAGCGTCTCGCTAAGACTCTAATTTTAGCAAATCTTCGTAAGCATCTCCATCAATCCCTAACAGTTTTGCAAATGCAGGCTCCGTTTTATAACCTTGTTTTTTTAAGGAGATAACTTCCTGTCTGAATGCTTCTCCTTTTTCCAAAAGTAATTTATGTTCAATTAACATGTGGCGGTAAGCATTTTGCTGCGTAGTGGGGATGTTTTGCCCGAATACTTCTATTTCAAAATCATCAATAGTAAAATTTGCTTTAACGGCTTCAAATTTAGTGCTTTCATGAATAGTGAATTTTTTTTCATTGCCAAATAGGATGTTTAGCTGAACAATGAATTCACCTTTATCCAAAACTTCGCAGATAAGATCCAGGTCGCTGTTTTCGATGTCAATATTGATTGGAATGGTACCCACCAGGATTGGGTGGTAAAAGCTAAGCTTTTCTAAAATCTTATTATCCATTAAAACCTGATAAGCTTTTATCTGTTTTTCGTTACCAAGTTGGAGATAAGATATATCAATGAAGTTGATCATCGTTCTTTTATATTTAGCTTTAGGTCGGTGGGCCACCGACCTTGGGATTCGGATTTTTTGCTATGCCTATTGCTCCTCCAAACTTTTGTTGGCTGTGTGGCACCAAACAATAGAGAAGTGCTATTAACCAATGGGTTTTATTCTAATTGCACGAAAGATCCTGAAATAAATTCAGGATGACGATCTGGTGCCTTGATTTTTCTTTCCTGCACTACCCAAAGTTACTAAACCCGATAGGATGAATGCCAATGCTTTCTGGTATTATCCTGATTTTTTTGATGAAACACAGTTAGAGCACAGGCTTCATTGGCAGTAAGGATAGCGGGAACATACTTAAATATTTGCAGCGGTACCTGCTTTCCAAATGAATTTAAGGTATGTTCTCTTTTTGGTCGGTGTGACACCAACCAATAGAATTAAGCCTTCTCGTAATGACGATAAAAAAAGCCCATCTCAATTAAGAAATGGGCTTTTCAATATTATAGGCAAAGATGCTGAAACGAGTTCAGCACGACGAGTAGTTTATTTAATCTTCCACAATCTCACTGTTGATGCTTACCTCATCTTTTACATCTTCTTTAAAGTAGTTTTTCTGGAAGATCAGGATAAGTATTACGCCAACTGAAATGGCTGCATCTGCGAGGTTAAAAACAGGTCTAAAGAAAACAAACTCTTCTCCTCCCCAAATCGGTAACCAGCTAGGGAAATGACCTTCTGCAATCGGAAAGTAGAACATATCTACCACACGGCCATGAAACCAGCTTTCGTAACCATAAATCTTTCCATAAAATACAGAATCGATAATGTTTCCTAATGCGCCAGAAAAAATCAGTGCCACATTTAGGATTAAACCACGATGATATTTATGCTTAATTAGATAATGTAAGCCATAACCGATTCCTGCAACAGCGGCAATACGGAAAAGTGATAAGGCTAGTTTGCCAAATTCGCCACCAAACTCCATTCCAAAGGCCATCCCATTATTTTCGGTAAAATGGATAATAAACCATTTACCAATAATATGGAACTCCTGTCCAAGGTACATGTGTGTTTTAACCCAGGTTTTAACCAGCTGGTCGGCCAGTAAAACCAAAAAGATAACAATTAAAGGTTTTGTATAGCCTTTCATTAACTCTGCTTTAATTTAGCTTCCATGCTTAAAGTAGCATGAGGAACTGCACGTAAACGCTCTTTTTGGATTAATTTACCTGTTTCGCGGCAAATACCATAAGTTTTGTTCTCGATACGCACCAATGCGTTCTCCAGGTTATCGATAAATTTTTTCTGACGGGCAGCCAATTGATTGATCTGCTCTTTTTCCATCGTTGCCGAACCGTCTTCCAATGTTTTGTATGCACCTGAAGTATCTTCAGTTCCATTTGCATTAGGGTTACTCAAAGAGGTGGTTAAAGAGTTAAGTTCCTCTTTCGCCATGCGTAATTTATCTTGAATTAATTCTTTAAATTCCTGTAATTCACTGTCTGAGTAGCGTGTTTTGTTGCTGTTTTCCATGTTTTTAATTTAGTTTTCTAATATATGGATTTATATTTTAGTTACTGAAATGCTTAACTCAACATCATCAATAACGATTTTGTTTGCATTATTTACAGTATCTGTTAATTCTAATTCATCGGCCAATATTTCTGCGCAAATGTAATCCTTGTTTTTTGCAACTGCACTAGCCACCAAGTTATCATTTTGTAACGAAACTTTAATCCTATCGGTTACTTCGAAGTTTAATTCTTTTCGCAAATTCTGGATACGATTAACCAACTCGCGGGAAATACCTTCTTGTTTCAGTTCTTCTGAAATGGTAACATCTAAAGCCACAGTTAAACTGCCCAGGTTGGTTACCTGCCATCCCGGAATATCTTCGGCAAAAACCTCTACATCATCATTTATGTTGATGGTAAATTCTTCTCCGTTGCTTCCAACTACGATGATGAAACCATCGCTTTCTAAACGCTGGATGTCATCCTGATTTGAATTTTCTAAAGCCTGTTTAACCAGGCTCATGTCTTTTCCAACTTTTTTACCCAAAGATTTGAAGTTCGGTTTAAGCTTTTTCTTCACAATGCCATGCGTATCAGTAATAAACTCGATATGTTTTACATTGGTTTCGGAAAGGATATAATCTGCAACCTTTGATATTTTCTGTTCGAAATCGCCACTTAAAGATGGAATTAAGATTTTTTCAAGTGGTTGACGTACATTGATGCTGGATTTTTTACGCAATGATAAAACCATTGATGAAATATCCTGGGCGTAAACCATACGTTCGTTCAAATCGGTATCAATCAAACTTTGATCAGCCTCATTCCATAAAGTTAAATGGACAGATTGTTCCGCATATGCATCGGTAACAGTTAAGTTTCTGTATAACCAATCAGCGAAGAAAGGCGCCACAGGGCTCATCAACTGTGCTAAGGTTTCTAAACAGGTATATAATGTTTCGTAAGCTGCACGTTTATCATCCGTCATTTCGCCTTTCCAGAAACGGCGGCGACTTAACCTGATGTACCAGTTACTCAAATGTTCATCAACAAAAGCCTGAATAGAGCGGGTAGCTTTCGTTGGTTCGTAAGTGTTGTAACTTTCATCAACTTCGTTGATTAAGGTTTGCAATAACGAAAGAATCCAACGGTCTAATTCCGTTCTGTCTTCCACTTTGCTTAAATTATTTTTATCGATCTCGAATTTATCGATATTGGCATACAAGGCGAAGAAAGCATAGGTATTGTAAAGTGTTCCGAAGAATTTACGGCGCACTTCAGCAATTCCATCAATGTCAAATTTCAGGTTATCCCAGGGATTTGCATTCGAAATCATGTACCAACGCGTTGCGTCAGCACCGTATTCATTAATGGTTTGGAACGGATCGGCTGCATTGCCCAAACGTTTAGACATTTTTTGCCCGTTTTTGTCTAGTACCAGTCCATTCGAAACGACGTTCTTGTACGCTACTTTATCGAATACCAATGTAGAGATGGCATGCAAGGTATAAAACCAGCCACGGGTTTGATCCACACCTTCGGCAATAAAATCTGCTGGGAAATCTTCATTTCCATCAATGGTTTCTTTGTTTTCAAAAGGGTAGTGCCACTGCGCATAAGGCATAGCGCCAGAGTCGAACCAAACATCAATTAAATCACTTTCGCGGCTCATTGGTTTGCCTGATGGAGATACTAAAACAATTTTGTCGACCACATTTTTATGTAAGTCGATCAAATCATAGTTCTCTTCAGACATATTTCCGATTTCGAATCCCTTAAAAGGATTTTCTTTTTGGAAACCAGCTGTTATAGATTTTTCAATGGCATTATAAAGTTCCTCGACAGAGCCAATTAAAATTTCCTCTTTTTTATCTTCAGTTCTCCAGATTGGCAAAGGAATTCCCCAGTATCTCGAACGTGATAAGTTCCAGTCGTTAGCGTTTTTAAGCCAGTTTCCAAAACGACCTTCGCCAGTCGATTTTGGTTTCCAGTTAATGGTTTCATTAAGGTCGAACATTCTGTCTTTAACATCCGTAACTTTAATAAACCATGAATCTAAGGGATAATATAAAAGTGGTTCATCAGTTCTCCAGCTGTGTGGGTAACTGTGGACATATTTTTCTACTTTAAAAGCTTTATTTTCTTCTTTTAATAAAATGGCGATTTCTACATCAACCGATTTTTCAGGTGCTTCGCCAGCATTGTAATATTCGTTCTTTACATATTTGCCTGCAAAAGGGCCAACATGTTTGGTAAATTTACCCTGTAAATCTACTAATGGAACGGGGGTATCATTTTCGTCTAATACCAGCATTGGCGGTACTTCAGGAGTAGCTTCTTTAGCTACTTTAGCATCATCTGCACCAAAAGTAGGAGCGGTATGCACAATACCGGTACCATCTTCTGTAGTTACAAAGTCTCCGGAAATTACCCTAAATGCATTTTCAGGATGCGTATAAGGTAATGCATAGGTTAAAAGTTGTTCATATCTAATGCCAACCAATTCAGTTCCTTTACATTCGGCCAAGATTTGGTAAGGGATTTTTTTATCGCCAGCTTTAAAATTTGTAAAATCCTCATCTTCATTGCTTTCGAAGAAAATTTTACTAAACTGCTTTCCAACCAGGCTTTTTGCCAGAATTACGTTTGTTGGCAAGAATGTATATTGGTTAAACGTTTTGACTAAAACATAGTCAATTTTTGGTCCAACTGTTAAAGCAGTGTTTGATGGTAAAGTCCATGGAGTGGTTGTCCATGCCAATAAATAAATATCATCAAATCCCTGTAAGAAGCTTGGTAACGTATTGGCTAATGCTTTAAACTGCGCAACAATTGTGGTGTCAGTAACATCCCGGTAAGCGCCAGGCTGATTTACCTCATGCGAACTCAATCCTGTACCGGCTTTTGGAGAATAAGGTTGGATGGTATAACCTTTATAGATTAGTCCTTTATCGTAAATCTGCTTTAAAAGCCACCATACCGACTCCATGTATTTCGACTTATAGGTAATGTATGGATCATCCATATCTACCCAATAGCCCATTTTTTCAGTCAATTCGTTCCACACATCAGTGTAACGCATTACTGTTTTTTTACAAGCCTCGTTATAATCTTCAATAGAAATGGTTTTACCAATATCTTCTTTAGTAATTCCTAATTCTTTTTCGGTTCCAAGCTCAACAGGCAGGCCATGTGTATCCCAACCCGCTTTTCTTTTCACCTGGTAACCCTTAATTGTTTTATAGCGGCAAAAAATATCTTTAATTGCACGCGCCATTACATGGTGGATTCCCGGCATGCCATTGGCAGACGGTGGGCCTTCGTAAAAAGTAAACGGATTAGATTTCGGACGGGAAGAAATGCTTTTTTCAAAGATATTTTCCTTTTTCCAAAAATCCAGTATTTCCTGCCCTATTTTGGCAAGTTCCAATTGTTTAAATTCGCTATACATCAATCAAGTACCTCAAAAAATTAAAGGTTGCAAAGTTAACAGAATTGACTGAATTTTGGTATTTTTGGTGTAAATACTTTTAACGTGAAATTATTTAATATCGGGCTTACACTGATGATTGTTGCCGTAATTGCCTTGCCAGTTGTTGCGGTAATAAGTCCTTCAGACCGGGATTTTGTACTTTATGCTTTTTATTTCTGTGGCTTGCTCGAACTAATTGGGCTAATTTTTGTTTTAATCCATATTGTAACCCTAAAAAGAAAGAATCCATGATCAAGCTGTTAAAATTGCAGAAAGCCGTTTTCCTACTCATCGCTGGCGTACTTTCTTTTATTGCTTACAAAATTTTAGATGCTTACGAAGTAAAGGGAAGCATTTATCTCCAAATGCTGGCCGGTGTATTTATCATCATTGGTGCTTTGTGGTTGTTATATCCAATTTTATTCGCCAAAAAGGATAAAGATGGCAATGCCGAAATCATTACTGACCCAACAGTTGAGGTTCCGGTAGATGAAGAGGATCAAAAGCCTGCAACAGAATAATCCTCACACTATCTACGCTTTTTGCTTTATCATCTGTCTGTTCGGTCCCTCTCCTCGGGGAGAGGGATGCATAGTCTCTGCGTCTAACTACTAACTTGCATAGGGAGAGGTTTTGGAAAGCAAGGCCTGTAATCATTTTTAGTATTCGTCCTGCTGTACGCTTGTCGCGATGAAAAAAGACCTATAAGGTTTTGAAAACCTTATAGGTCTAAATCTATAAACACTTCTCTTTGATGAAAAGTTATAAACTCTTCGATTCCTCCAAACCAATCAAAAACGGCATTTCGTTCAAGTTTTGAACTTTTGTTGATTGCGATTATTGAGTTGTAAGAAGAGTAATCCCATTCTGACGGTGATTTGCAAAAACCATGATGTACTGGGTTTTGATGGATATAATTGATTAATCCGGAAAAATAAAATTCATCCTTAATTTCTTTTCTTCGAGTGAAATCTAAAAATAAAGCCCCTCTTCTGTTATACTGTTTGTTAAATGCTTTAGCGTAGCTATTTAAAAAATTACTAAGTTGTTGCATAATGAATTTATGAAAATCAAATTCATCATTATCGTTTTTTGCTAATAGTCTGATTGTATTTTCATCCCTTACCTGTATAAGTGTGTGGAAATGGTTAGGCATTAAACAATAGCTAAATGTCTTAGCAATTGGAGATATATATTTATCATATCTGCTTAGGAAGAAAATAAAATTATCATGTTTTCTGAACAGATTCTCATCTCCTACGGCGTGATTATAAATATGGTAAAAATTGTCGGGATGAAATTTATCTAAATATTTCATGGCAATTTTTTTTTCATAAATATAACAATCCTATTAGGTTTTCAAAACCTAATAGGATTTAAAGTCGATGTTTAATGGTCAAACTCGCCTGCATTCTTCGCCGATTCTTCATCAGATACCAGTTTTCTTACCTTCTTTTTATCCAGCCATAAAACCAGTGCCGGCAATAAAGTTAAATTGAAAATTAAAGCTACCAATAAGGTGATGGATAAGAGCAAGCCCAGCACTACCGTTCCTCCGAAAGTTGAAGCCGTAAAAATTCCAAAACCGAAGAATAAGATTAAAGCAATATGTGTCATACTTACGCCTGTTTCGGTAATGGTATTAGTAATTACCTTTGGCACGCTAAAATTGGTCAGGTTTAATTCCTGCTGATAACGCGTTAAGAAATAAATGGTCTGATCGGATGCCAAACCAAAGGCTATTGTGAAAATTAATATGGTCGAAGGTTTTAAGGAAATTCCAAAATAACCCATAATTCCTGCGGTAATAATTAAAGGAACAATGTTCGGAAGCAAGGAAATAAACATAATGCCCAAGCTCTTAAACTGCGCCAGCCTTAAAAGAGAAATCAATACGATGGCAAGTGCTATACTTTCTACCAGGTGCCTTAACATATAATCTGTCCCTTTAGAAAAGATAATGCTAGAGCCAGTAAGTTCTACATCAAATTTAGATGGAGGCAAAATACTATCGATACGCGGTTTTAACTCGGCCATAATGGCGTCCAAACGCTTAGAGCCAACATCAGCCATTTGAAAACTGATCCTTGTACTTTGATTTCCTTTACTGATAAAGTTGGTTAGCAAACTTGCATTTCCTTTACCGCCATTGGCAATGTAGGCCAGGATAAAGTTCTTTTCTAAATTGTCTGGTAAACGGAAAAAGGTAGAGTCATTATTGTAGAATGCCTGAGTAGCATACTTTAGACCCATGTTTACCGAAATAGAACGAGAAAACTCCGGATAAGCCGAAATCATTTTTTCCAGTTTTTCCATTCTTTTCAGATTGGTTAGGTTGAAAACGCCATTCTTTTTCTTGGTATCTACACTTACTTCTAAAGGTAAAATACCTTCGAAATTTTTCTCAAAGAACTTTAAATCAGTTAAAATTTCAGAATTTTTAGGCAGGTCATCAACCACATAGCCATTTACATTTATTTTCATCACCCCAATAAAGGCAATGATGGAGATGATAAGCGTTCCGATATAAATTAATCCGCTTTTATTTTGAACAAGTGTATCGGTTTTAACTAATAGTTTATGCAAAAAGCCTTCCTCAACATGGTTTTGCGCTTTTAGTTTTGGCGCTGGTAAGTAGCTGAAAATAATTGGAATTAAACATAAACACATTAACCAGGTAACCATTACGTTGATAGAGGCTACACTGCCGAATTGCATCAATAACTCACTTCCGGTAAAGTATAACACCCCAAATCCAATCGCTGCAGTAATGTTAGCGATCAATGTGGTGATGGCGATCCGCTCGATGGTTATGCTTAAAGCTTTTTGTTTATCGCCATGTTTTCTGAGCTCATTCTGATATTTATTTAACAACAAAATACTGTTAGGGATACCGATAATTACGATCAATGGTGGAATCAATCCTGTTAAAATAGTCAGTTCGAAGCCGAACAATACTAAAGTACCAATGCTCCAGATTACACCCATTACTACCACTAAAATAGGGAAGAATACGGCATAAAATTTCTTGAAGAAAATCAATAGGATTAAGGCCGAAACCAGGATTGAAAGACCCAGAAACAATACGAATTCGTTACTCACCAATTTACTCACCGCCGTACGGATATAAGGCAAACCGGAAATGTGCACCTGAATTTTGGTAGAAGCTTGAAAAGCTCTTGCTTTAGCTTCAATTTCCTTTAAAATGGGATTACGTTCGGCGGTATTTAGGATTTTGGTATCGAAAGTGATGGCCATTAGTGTGGCATTCTGCCGGTTGTACACCAGTCCTTCGAAAAACGGGTTGCTATAAATGGTATTCCTGATCGAATCCATTTCAGCATCGGTTTTAACCAGACCACCAGGTAATGGCTTTAAAACAAATTTTTGGTTTACAGTGTCTTTTTCGAGTTGAAAAATGCGTCCTGAAGATAAGACCTGTTTAATGCCTTTTAATTTCTGAATATCGTTCGAAAGCTGAACCCATTGGTTGTACACTTCTTTTTTGAAAATATCCGGCGATTGTATCCCAACCACCATTACACTTCCATCTTCACCAAAAGTCTTTTTAAAAGCATTGTATTTTACAAATGCGCTATCGGTAACGGGTAGGATTTTGCTCCCTGTATAAGAGAGTTTTACATTTTTGGCCTGATAAGCCATGAAAATTGTTCCTAATACGAAAAATACGATGATTGCAATACGATTCTGAAGAATAAATCTCGATAGCTTAACCCACATGTGCAGCTTAGTTTAATAATAATATTAACGGCAAAACTAATCTTATTTGTAAAACGTGATTACTTTTTGCGCAATTAAATTTGCACAAATAACATACTTTTGAAAAAATTGTTTTGATCGGATGTTGCACAAAGTAAGAGGCATTGTTTTAAAGACTACAAACTACAGCGAAAGCAGTGTGGTGGTGCAGGTACTTACCGATAAATTTGGTATGCAGTCTTACCTCATTAATGGGGTTAAAAAACCAAAAGCGAAGATAAAGATGAACATGCTTCAATCGCTGCATTTGCTTGATATGGTGGTTTATCATAAAGCAAATACCAATATTCAGCGGATATCGGAAGTTCGGCAAACACCTGTTTTTAAAAGTATCCCTTACGATATGATCAAAACCAGTATCGTTATTTTTTTAAATGAGGTACTGTATAAAAGTATCCGACAACAATCAGCAGATGAAAGTTTATTCGATTATATCTTTAACTCAATCGCATGGTTTGATGAAATTGAAGAGATAAACCCAAATTTTCATTTATCCTTTTTATTAAAGCTTACCCGTTTTTTAGGTTTTTCGCCCAATGAGAAAAGAAGAACCGATCAGATTTATTTCGATCTGCAGGAGGGAGCTTTTACCTCCAGGCTACCAATCCACTCCAATTATTTACAATTAGAGGATGCGATTGATTTTATTTTACTTTTTCATACCCCGCTCGAAAAAATTTATGAAATAAAAATGAGCAATGCAAAGCGACGATTTTTGTTGGATAAGGTATTGGTTTTCTATACCTTACATACCGCCTCTTTTGGGGTGGTGCAATCGCACAAAATCCTCGAAACTTTGTTAAGTTGAAAAAAAAGAAAAAAAGATTTGCAGAACAGTTTTATAGCGCTATATTTGCATTCCCAAACGGAGGATGGGGCATTAAGTTTGACAAAATTATAAAAGGGAAATTAGCTCAGCTGGTTCAGAGCACCTCGTTTACACCGAGGGGGTCGGGGGTTCGAACCCCTCATTTCCCACTAAGCCTTTCAGTTTTACTGAAAGGCTTTTTTATCAAACTTTGAAATACACCTGAAAAGGGAAATTAGCTCAGCTGGTTCAGAGCATCCCGACGTTATCAGTCGGGAGGGTCGGATCGAAAAAGCCGAGATGATTTTAAAACATTATCAATAGGGAAATTAGCTCAGCTGGTTCAGAGCACCTCGTTTACACCGAGGGGGTCGGGGGTTCGAACCCCTCATTTCCCACAACAAAAAGCCTTTCAATTTATTGAGAGGCTTTTTTATTGCTATTTATGGAAGTAGCTCAGCTGGTTCAGAGCACCTCGTTTACACCAAGTGGGGCGTCCCGATTTCCAATCGGGATCATTTCATCCAAAGTCTTTCAATATCCACATAAAGAATTTTTCGATAAATTCACTCTAAATTTAGATTTCACAAACAAGATTCTGGAATAAATTAATTTACTATGGTGTTAATAAATGAATTATTGGAGAATACTTTTACCTATCGGATTGTTAAAAAATATAAGAGAAGTATAAAATTCTTATCTAAAATAACATTGATGCTATTAGTCCTCGGTTTTATTTTCTCTTATATATTTTTTATACTGCATAAGCAATTCCCGCTATTATATTCTTGTCAACAACTTTTCTTTTTGGCTGCATTTCAATAAAGATTCAAATTCATGAAAGGATAAGAATAGTGAAGTCAGATGATGATTTAAAGTTTCTTATTGATCGTAAAAACAAAATTGATATGCATGCATTCAACTTGATGATGAAGAATGAAATTTTTTCAAAAATTAAAAATTCAGAAGGTAAGATCAGTATCATTCTTATTGATTACTTAATAATAGAACTTACCGAAACTATTGAAGTGCATGTTAAACGTTATCTTGCCTTTGGGGTTATTTTGTCTTTTTTAATAGGTCCACTTTTTAACTTATATTTTGAGAAAATCCCATCGACCAACTCTTTGGAATTGAATATTATTATTCATGTGTTTGTAATAACTGTGCTTGTTGCATTCTCTTTTATAATTCTTAGCTTTAAAATTACCTTTTTAGAATTTACCAAAGATTATCATGCAAAAATGGCCATACTGAGCCACTTTAAAAATATTAAGGCTGATGTTTTACTTAATCCAGAACTACAAGCTTAATCATGATGTTTTACGCTTATATTCTATATTCAAAAAACCGCGATAGGTATTATATCGGATCCACGATTAACTTAACAGAACGCTTGAAAAAGCACAATACAAACCATGCAGGTTTTACTGGTCATACAGGAGATTGGCGTATCGTCTGGTACGAGACTTTTGATAATCTAAGAGATGCAAGGCTAAAAGAAAACAGTATTAAGAAGTGGAAGAGCAGGGTAATGATAGAAAAATTAATTTCATCGGCTGAGTCATAGCACTTCGGTCTTTTACTAAGTAGAGTCGTCCCGATTTCAATCGGGATCATTTCCCACCAAGTCTTTCAATTTATTGGAAGACTTTTTTTTGCGCTGTCATTCTGAACGAAGTGAAGAATCCTTGACGCCTAAAATATCACCCGTGATGGATTCCTTTTAAGTTCAAGATCACTCCCTTAAAGATTATTCACTGCGTTCAAAATGACAATTAATTATAATAATAATTATTTAGGCTCCCATAACTCAATCTTATTACCTTCTGCATCCATAATATGGATAAATTTTCCGTAGTCATAAGTTGCAATTTCATCAAGTATGGTTACGCCATTTTCTTTAAATTTCTCAATAAGGCCCTCAATATTCTGTACGCGGTAATTAATCATGAAATCTTTTTTCGATGGAGAAAAATATTCATCGCCTTTTTTGAACGGACTCCATTGAAGGGATTCGATCTCGTCAGGGTTGTTTAGGTTTCTGGATTCAAAACTCGAGGTACCCCAGGCACTCATTTCAAATCCTAAATTTTTAGCATACCAATCTTTCGTTTCCTGAGGATTATCGGAAAAAAAGAAAATGCCGCCAATTCCTGTCACTTTTGGAGTGGTATCTGCAGCCGAATTTGAGTTGTCTTTTTGTTCTTCCATATTGTTTTCTATTTAGTTGATTATAAGTGAGGTTGCGATAAATATCGTTGTTTTTAATTTTTCTTAATAGCTCAATGTAGCAGAAAATCACTTTTTCTCCAGTATGTTTTTTCTCCACAGAAATGGCCTTAAAATAGAATGTAATTTATTTACCTTATTCAATTATATATCCGAAATTGCCTGACGAAAAACAGCGGTAAATGCTCGGTAAAATAATCAGGTTTATTTTCTTTGGAAACTACTTTGTAGGCATTCTGGCAGTAGCCCTTACCCTCGAAGCTACCCTGCAATTAAGGCTGCCTTTTAACTCCCTCAATTATTACCTGTTATTATTTCTGGCACCGACTATTTATTATACCTACGCTTACAATAAAGTTTCTACTGCACCATCCACCACCAATCCCCGTAATCAGTGGTATTTCGAGCATAAGAAATTTATCAATTGGAGTCAGGCAGTGCTTTTTATTTCTTGCATGCTTTTGGCCATTAATCTGCTTTATCAAAACTTTCTGCATATTCTGGCACTTCCGCTCAGTTATTGGATAGCCATTGTAATTATCATTGTTGCAGGAGGTTTATACTACGGTTTATTGCCTAAATCTTTCTTAAAATTCAATCTGCGCAATACCGGTTGGTTAAAAGCTTTCGTCATCGGTTTTGTTTGGGCCTGTTGTGCTAATGTGCTGCCCTTAATTATGCTTAAAATTGAAACAGGGGTAGGCTATCATGACTCCGTGCTTTGGACCTGGCTGTTTATTAAAAACTGGATGTTCTGCACGGTAAACGCAATCATTTTCGACATTAAAGATTATCCCACCGATGCCAATAAACACCTGCGGACTTTCGTGGTGCGTTATGGTTTGCGGAGAACAATTTTTAATATTTTGATTCCGCTGTTAATTATCGGTTTAATCTCACTAGGCATATTTGCCAGTTACAAAGGCTTTGGAATACCGCAGGTTTTATTTAATGTCCTACCATTTATATTAACCATTTACGTGGCCTACTCTATGCACAGGAGAAAAAATATACTTTATTATCTGATGGTAATTGATGGATTGATTTTGTTTAAGGCGATATGTGGGATAATCGGGATGCAGTTTGTGCATTAAGCTGAAAGACCAAAGCGTAAAGACCAAAGCGAATTTTATATTTGAGAAGTTTAGGCTTGATACTTTATTCTCACTACTTGATACTAGCTACTATGAACAACAACTACGATAAAATAGCCAATCATTACGATACATTAAGCCGCCTGGTGTTTTTTAAATCGCAGGTTAATGCGCAGATCAATCAGCTTCAGTATCTTCCAAAAGATGGCTCCGTTTTAATTGTAGGTGGTGGAACAGGGTGGATTTTGGAAGAAATTGCAAAGATATATCCCAGTGGCTTAAAGCTGGTTTATGTGGAAATATCAGCTAAAATGATAGCACTTTCTCAAAAACGGAACTGTAAAAACAACCATGTCGAATTTGTGAATCTTGGCGTTGAGGATTTTAGAATGGATACCATATTTGATGTAATTTTAACCCCATTTCTTTTCGATAATTTCGCAGAGCAACGTGCCAAAAAAGTATTTGAACAGTTAAATGCATATTTAAAAAAAGATGGATTATGGTTTCTGGTTGATTTTTCGCTAAACAAAAATAATGGGAACTGGTGGAAATGGTTGTTGCTCAAGTCGATGTACAGCTTTTTTAAATTACTGGGAATTGTAGAGGCAAATCACCTGATCGACATGAATCCTTACTTTATGAATGCAGGTTATAAGATCTTAGAACTGCGTTTATATTATGGTAACTTCATTAAGGCGGTAATTTTAAAAAAAATAAAATGACATTCATTTAGTGCATCAATGTTGCGTTTGTAATCTTAATTCGGATCTTTGTATCAAAAGGTAAGAATATGGATTTTGATGTAATTATAATTGGCGGTAGCTATGCAGGTTTATCTGCTGCATTAACCTTAGGTCGTTCAACCCGGAATGTTCTGGTAATCGATGCGGGCAAACCCTGTAACAGGCAAACGCCACATTCGCATAATTTTTTAACGCATGATGGCGATAAGCCTGTCGATATTGCTAAAGCGGCCAAGGCAGAAGTGCTGAAATATCCAACATTAAGGTTTTTAGAAGGAAAAGCCATTTCGGCTAAACAAATAGATGGAGTTTTTAGCATTGGTATAGAAAATGGTGAAAATTTTACAGCAAGAAAAATATTGCTGGCTACAGGTTTAAAAGATGTACTGCCTGATATTAAAGGTTTGGCTGAGTGCTGGGCCATTTCTGCTATCCATTGTCCTTATTGCCATGGTTACGAAGTAAAAAATGAAAAAATAGGACTGCTAATGAATGGCGAGCATGCATTTGAGATGGCCAAAAACCTTCACCTTTGGAATAAAGATTTAACCATTTTAACCAATGGGAAGTCCGGATTTACGGCTGAACAGAGCGAAAAACTAGAGTCTAAATCGATTACCGTTTTAGAAGAGGAGATTATTGAACTGGAACATCAAAATGGTCAGTTAGGAAATATTGTTTTTAAGAATGGAGAAAAGGTAACCTTTAAAGCGATTTACGTTAAACCTGAAATAGAACAGCATATAAATTTTAACGTGCAACTCGGTTTTGAATTAACAGATCTAAAAACGATAAAAGTAGATGAGCAACAGGAAACTACTGCAAAGGGCGTTTATGCCGCAGGAGATTGTACAACCTTGTTCAGGTCGTTATCGATTGTTACAGCCGCTGGAACCGTGGCCGCAGTGATGATAAATAAAGCATTAATTTCTGAAGATTTTTGATTAATCATCTGAAATTAAAATAAGATGGCACCAATAATAGTGACAATAAACATCGCAGCCATTACAATTCTGTCAGCAATAATCCATTGGTCTTTTGTAAGTGGTGTTGCAACTTTTTTTACGGTTTCAGCTTTGTGTCTCGAGAGTCTGAAAACTGATGTGTCTAATTTAATAATCATGGAATAATGTTTTAATAGGGTTGATTTTACTAAGGCAAATCCCAAGCCAAAAATTCAGAAAAATGTTAAATTGTGGATAACTAATATTTTTTCTTAACGAATTGATATTTATGCGGTTGTAAATACGACATGTAATTAAAAAGGGCAATCAGCTTGTTGGATATTCCATACAACCTGACTGCCCAATATGTATAGTAATATTTTATTGTGGCTTTTCGACCTGCTTTGCTACAGCATTTAATTTACTGTTCTTTTTACCATAGCCGAAGTAAATGGCTAATCCAATAATTAACCATACCGCTAGTCTAACCCAGGTTTCCCAGGGTAAAAATACCATCATGGCAATGCAGGTTAAAATGCCCAAAATTGGGATTAGAGGCACCAAAGGAACCCTAAATGGGCGTTTGGCTTCAGGATCTGTTTTTCTTAAAATCAGGATACCTACACAAACCATCAAAAAGGCCAGTAAGGTTCCAATGCTGGTCATTTCGCCTACTACATTCATGGGTACAAATGCAGCAAAAAGTCCAATAAATACACAGAGTATAATATTCGATTTGTATGGTGTTTTAAATTTTGCGTGTACATCAGAAAACATTTTTGGCAATAAACCATCTTTGCTGATAGAATAAAACATCCGTGATTGCGCCATTAAATCGATCAGGATTACCGAAGTGTAGCCGATCAGAATGGCTAAAATAATGGCCTGACTTAACCATGCATAAGGAGTTTTTTCGATGGCTATAGCTACAGGTGCGCCGCTATTGGCAAATTCTTTGTAATTCGCCAACCCTGTCATTACATGACCAAACAAACCGAATAAAACCGTACAAACCACCAGTGATCCTATGATGCCGATCGGTAAATCTCTCGCCGGATTCTTTGTTTCCTGTGCGGAAGCAGCAACGGCATCAAAACCGATAAATACAAAAAACACCAATCCGGCACCACGTAAAACACCGCTCCAGCCAAATTGGCCAAATGTTCCGGTATTTTCTGGAATGTATGGATGATAGTTTGCAGGATCGATATATTGCCAGCCCAGTGCAATAAATACCAATACTACGCCAACTTTAAGAAATACAATTATTCCATTTACAATGGCCGAGCCTTTAGTGCCACGGATGAGTATGGCTGTCATTAATACTACAACCAATGCTGCAGGGATATTAATAATGCCATTAACGGTAGAGCCATCGGCAAGTTTAGCGGTTTCGAAAGGAGATAAGGTTAACTGTGGAGGGAGATAAATGTGTAAACTGGCTAAAAACCGGGTTAAATACTGCGACCAGCTAATGGCTACCGTTGCGCAACCCACTGAATATTCCAATACCAGATCCCAGCCTATAATCCAGGCGAAAAGTTCGCCCATGGTAGCATAAGAATAGGTGTAGGCACTACCTGCAACCGGAATCATAGAGGCGAACTCTGCATAACATAATGCGGCAAAACCACAGCCTAAAGCCGCAATTACAAATGATAGCGTAACCGCAGGGCCTGAATGATTGGCTGCTGCCAAACCCGTAATGGAAAATAAACCGGCGCCAAGTGTTAAGCCAACCCCAATTAAAATGAGGTTGATGGGGCCTAAGGTTCTTTTAAGCGTTCCTTCGCCGCTTTGGTTTGCCTCGGCAACAATGCTGGCAATAGATTTCTTCATGAAAATAAGTTAATACGCTGCAAAATTATTAAAATATATTAAATCTATCGTATTTATGTATTTAATTCCTATTGCCAACTTCCGCACTCTGCAATGGGCTTTTGTGATAGAAGACTTCGGAAGTCTAAAGGGCTTTAGAGAAATCTGTTTATTATTTTCGAAAATCTACATGCTGTTTTCATAGGGTACTGCATTCCCGCCATCGCTTATAGTCCTCTACCGATGAAAAATCTTAATGTATGGACACAAGTAATTTAACATTCTTTGCCGCTCTATGCCGCGGGGCATGGTACTTTGCAGCGCCAAAGTACCCAAAGCGCTTTGTCAATCCAGCAAGGTGGCTTCTCACTACCCCACGCACATCAAAAAAGCAGTGGCACTTTGTTTAATCAGGTATTGTGTGTGTTTTCTTTGGTCTGATTGAGCCCTGCGGGGTTTGCGTTCAATTCCTTTATAGCTTTGAATTATCGTTTATGAACACAAAACCACTGCGTTTCAGGTTTGGTAGTGCCGTTTGTTCTGTATTGCACCTGTTTTTTTGATCTTTCTGCCACTTGGGATTGACAGCGTCCTTCGCTAAAACTTGTGCTTTATTAAAGTCAGTTAGCAAAATGCCTAAACTATTCTCAAAAAAAGATGTGTCCACACGGTAGAATGAAAAATAGTGATGCGGGCTACTCGCACTGTCGGGTTTATTTACAAAGGACTGTTCCAAAACCATAAATAGTAATACCAACCCCTCCCCAATAAACCTGATAGAGCCAAATAGCTCCCGATTTTAAGGCAGGCCAGTTTGCGAAGTTTACAGGCATGGGCAGGGCAAACTTCATAAATTTAGCACAGGCGAAATCGGGACTATAGGTGATAGCAGGACGGCAAAAACCGAAGCATTACAGAACCTTGCTTTTCTAAAAAACATCAAAAATTTTCAGCTTTTACAGAATTATTTCCGAAACACAAAATTTTATTTTAAATTATATAATTGATAATCAATATTTTATGGATTCACTTTAATTTATTTTAGTACTATGTATTGCATAGTAGTATATAAAACATATATCTTTGTTATATGATAGCAGAAAATACGCAAACGCAAATGCGGAAGGGAATTCTGGAATACTGTGTTTTATCAATCATCTCACGGGGCGAAATTTATGCTTCGGATATTATTGCCGAATTAAGGACGGCAAAGCTATTGGTTGTTGAGGGTACATTATATCCATTATTAACCAGGCTTAAAAACAACGGTTTATTAAGCTACAACTGGGTAGAATCTACCTCAGGCCCACCGCGTAAATATTATACCTTAACCGAAGATGGTAGGGGCATTTTATCACAATTAGATCAAACCTGGCAGGAGCTGGCTTATGCTGTAGGTATTTCACAAAAAGGAGCCAATTCATAATTAGTAAAAAAGGAAATGGAAAAGACCATCATCATCAATATAGGAAACACAATTATTCACATTGAAGAAAGTGCCTACGAACGCTTAAAGGCCTACCTGAACGAAGTAAAACACTATTTTGCCAATCATGCAGATGACCTTGAAATTGTAACAGATATTGAAAACCGGATTGCAGAGCTGCTAACTGAACAATTGGAAGAGCAGAAAAAACAGGTGGTAGATTCGACCAATGTAAACGCTGTGATTGCGCAAATGGGCAGGGTACAGGATTTTGATACGGTAGAGGAAGGTGAGGAAGAACCTGTAATTAACAGTACTTACCAACACCAGTATGTAGAGAAAAAATTATACCGCGATATGGACGACCGCGTGATTGCAGGTGTTTGCGCCGGTATTGCACACTTTGTAAATGCAGACCCTAAATGGATCAGGCTGGCAACGTTACTGATCAGTTTTGCAGGTGGATTTGGAATACTGGTATATGCCATACTCTGGATCATCATGCCGAAAGCAAAATCCCGGATCGAACGCATGGAGATGAAAGGTGAGCCTGCAAATCTTCAGGGATTTCAAAAGAACCTGGATGAAGAATTACAAGCGGTTAAAGAACGTTTAGGAGAGGTAAACAAACATGCCCAACCAATATTTGCCCGCCTGGGGATTTTTATTGGTGAGTTTTTCGAATGGCTTGGTCGTTTTATTTCGGGCACCGGTAAGGTTATTTTTAAAGTAATTGCAGGTTTCATTATTGTTTTTGGCGTACTCTTTTTACTTACTTTAATTATTAGTACAGCTGCTTTTCAGGGATTTTGGGATGCGAGTATTTACGAATATTTCCCTTTCTCTATTATCAATGAAGGCAATAGGGGGGCAATTTTATTTGGTGCATTTATTGTTTGCTTTGTACCGGTTTTGGCTCTGGTATTATTCTCCATCAGGGTAGCTTTTAACAAACAGGCCATTAATAAAACACTTTCTTTCGCTTTGTTAATTATCTGGTTGGCTGGTGTAGCAGTAACGGGTTACCAGGCAGCTAAGATTTCGTCAGAATTTAAACAACATGCAGAGTTAACACAAACAACTGATCTGAAAGCTTATCCGGTATATACCATCAATATCGATAAAAGTAAATATTTCAGTAAAGAAGATAGTGTGGCTTACCACATTGATGCGAACAACCGCCACCAGATTGTAGTTGATGATTTTGAAGATGGACCATTTGTTTCACCAAACCATATCCGCATTGATATTAACAAAAGCGAAACCGGTACTACCCGTTTAACACAAAAGTACGAATCGCAGGGTAAAACTTTTCAAAGTGCCTTGCAAAATGCGCAGAACATTAGCTACAATTATATAGTGAAAGATTCTGAACTGATTTTTAGTCCGCGGTTTCAATTGAGAAAGGGAACCATCTGGAGAAACCAGGAAGTAAGGCTAAATCTTGAAATCCCGGTGGGAACCAGATTGATTTTAAAGCAGGATGCTTACCGTTACGTTAATAATTACTGGACATGGGATTGCAACAACAGGGAAAATGACCACAATGATTATAGTGTTTGGATCATGACAGATGATGGATTAAAATGTGTTGCGCAATTAAAAGAAGAGGCATTAAAAAAGGAAAAGTTAGAGCAGGAGTTACGTGATTTAGACCATTTACAACAAGATAAACCTAATGATACCCTGTATCAGGATTCTGTATCAAACCGGATTAAGGAAGTTAAAGAAGAGTTGGGGATTGAGCCTGAACAATAATCCTGGTGGGCGAAACCTAATCATTCCCATACAAATTGGCATTAAGATTCCCGCCTGCGCGGGAAAGACGATCACGTTGTTGTGAAAAAGCTGACAATCACTGATTTTATCTCCGTAAAAAAATATAATACCTAAAAAGAAGAAACCATGAAAACATTATTTACGCTAATTGCATGCCTGATGGTGTGTGGGGCTTCTTTTGCCCAAAAATTAAATACACTGAGGGGGAAAATCGTCGATGAAAAGACTGTTCCGGTGTCGTTTGCGATTGTAAGGGTGTTGAACTATCCGGATACCACGGTTGTGAAAAGTGTATCCACCAACATAGATGGTGAGTTTAGCATCGACCAGTTAAAAAGTAGCGACTATGTCCTCTCGGTTTCGATAGTTGGTTTTAAAAGTAAAAAAACAGAGCATTTCTTACTCAACGGAGATTTAAAATTACCTGTCATCAGCATTGAAAGTTTAACCAAACAATTGAAAGAGGTGAGCGTTCAGGGCAAAAAGCCTTTTATTGAACATCAGATTGATAAAATGGTGCTGAATGTAGAGAACAGTATTGTTGCGACAGGCGGTACGGCACTGGAAATTTTAGAAAAGGCGCCAGGCGTGCAATTAGACAGGCAAAATGATCAGATTTTATTAAATAATAAATCGGGTGTGATGGTGATGATTGATGGAAAGAACAACTTTTTATCGAGTGCTGATTTAACGGTTTATCTAAATGGCTTAAGCAGCAGCCAGATTGCGACCATCGAAATTATTACGAACCCATCGGCTAAATACGATGCTGCCGGTAATGCAGGTATTATCAACATTAAACTAAAAAAGAACAAAGCATTTGGTACCAACGGAAGTGTTTCGTCAACCTATCGAAATGCAATAAGGGCTAACTTACCCACCAATATTTACGGATCGGAACTTAACTTCAATTTAAATCACCGTGTAGAAAAGTGGAATTTTTTCACCAATGCGAATGCCTCTAAAAACAATAATTTTTCGAATTTATTTTTAGAGCGGAACACCAATGCAAATGGTTTACAGAGTATGTTTAACCAGGATTTTCAGAAAATATATACCGGATCGCGGTTGGCGGCAAAACTGGGGGCTGATTATTACGCAGGCGAAAAAACAACCATCGGTATAATGTTTGACGGCAGTACGAATACACGTAAACTGGATAATTTCTCTCAAACCTTTATAAACGAAATCAGGAATGGGGTCGCGGGCAATAATTCTTTAATCCAAAATTCTGATGCGAACACCCCAAACAAAAATTATAGTGCAAATTTTAATATCAGACATGATTTTAAAAAGGAAGGTGCCAGCTTAAATTTTGATGCCGATTACTCGGGCTTTGATTACTCAGGTCTGGAAAATTTTAACACCAATTTTTACGATGAAAAAGGGGTGGTGTACAACAATACAATCATCAAAAACGACAGTAAAACAGCGATTGATATTTATGCGGCAAAAACAGATTTCACCTGGCCACTATCAAAAACTACAAAAATAGAAACCGGTTTAAAAAGTGCCTATGTTAAAACCAATAACGATTTTCTGTCGTCGGCATTTCTAAATAATGAATGGCAAAATGTTGTAGGGCAAAGCAACAACTTTATTTATAAAGAAAACGTAAATGCAGCATATGCAAATTTATCTAAGGATTTAGGTAAGTGGCAAATTCAGGCGGGTTTACGGGCAGAGTATACGCAATCTACCGGTACATCGGTCACCAATAATACCTCAGTAAAGCAAGATTATTTATCATTATTCCCAACGATTTTTGTTAATCAGAAAATTTCTGAAAGTAGTAATCTACATTACACTTACGGCCGACGGATAGATAGGCCAAATTACCAACAGTTAAATCCATTTAATTTTTATATGGACCCTTACACCATACAACAGGGCAATCCATATTTGAAGCCTCAGTTTACCAATAATTTCGAAGTGAGTTATAATTATAAAAGCGGATTATTTTTTTCTTTGAGTTATGCTAAAACAAAAGATTTAATTTTAGATAGTAAAACTGCACAAAACGATAGCACCAGGATAGTTACCGTTGGGCAAGGGAATATTGGCAGCGGGGAATACTATTCTGCCGGGTTATCTGTTCCGGTAACGATTGCCAAATGGTGGAATTTGCAAAACAATTTTAGGGTTTCTTATAACAAATTTAATGATGATAATTTAGAAGGCGCCCCTTTTGTTTTAAGTAAAGTGTTCTACAATTTTAATACTGTAAATTCGATTATTTTAGGCGATAGCTGGGCATTAGAAACTAATTTTTGGTTAAACTCACCAAAAGTTAGAGGCTTGGAAAGGACCACTATTTATCAGTATGCCTTAAATATAGGTGTGCAGAAAAGTTTCTTAAGCAAAGCTTTAAAACTTAAGTTAAATGTTGATGATATTTTTCAAACCAACTACTGGAAAGGAACGCTCGATTATCAAAATGTGAATTTAAGGGTGCAGAACAATTACATTAGCAGAAGGGTATCTTTCAATATCAGTTATAGTTTTGGTAACCAGAATCTAAAATCAAACCATGACCGGAAAACGGCGGCGGATGATGTTAAGAACAGAGCGGGAGGTTAGTCTGGAGTCTTTAGTCCAGAGTCGGAGGCCGGAAGTCTGGGTGAGAATCCCAGTCACCCTTTTAAGGGGGGCAGGGGGATGAAAAAACAATTAACTCAAAAAACATGAAAAATATAATATACAGTATCGCAATTTTAGTTACGGCTTTAAGTGTTGGATGCCATGGCGGTGGGGGTTATTTATCCATCAGTACTCAGGATACAAATAGCTCGTTTAAATTTGAGGCGAAGTACGCAGATGGTAAAACCGCTAAACTGGAGAAATATCTTGATAGTGCATTGAATAATGAACTTCCATTAGATCAGAATATTGACCTGTTCGTGAACTTAAACGGCAGCGATAAGTTTAACCTTAAAGCCAAAAAGGGTTGGCTCGAAATCAACTTCGATAAAAGAAATAGTACAGCTGCAGGTTACATGAAAGTGAAAAAACTAACAGAGGGGATTAAAAATAAGTTGATGGAATAATCTTTTTTAACCACAGAGATCACAGAGACGCACAGAGGGCACAGAGCTGGGTGGTCTTCGACTACGCTCAGACTGACGATTTACGAATAAAAATCTTTGAATACCTATATAATATGCAGGGAATCAATATTGTCATTCTGAACGTAGTGAAGAATCTTTTCTTGACCTAACCTCAGAGGATTGATTTGTTGAGCCATAAAAAAACGCCCATACTTTTCAGTATGAGCGCCTTTGTTTGTTTATTTTCTTTAATTTTTTACATCAGCAGGGGCATTCGTGGTCGAATCTGCTGTAGAATCGGTCTTTGTACTATCAATCACCTTGCTCGTATCCGAGTATTTATACATACTATCAGCATTTTCCTGATCGGCCTTTTTACCGCTACAAGCTGACAATGCCAGGCCAAAGGCGGCCACTAAGATTATTATTTTCGTTTTCATATCAAATTGTTATAGGTGTACTTATATAATTCTTTTTAAAAGGCAATTGTTTTGGGAAAGGGTAAATTAGTCGGGGAGTCGGCAAGACCGGGGGGCGAGGTTTGGTGCGTTATCGTGATATGCGGTCGCTGTTTGATCATTGAAATTTGGTTATCGGTAATTAACTAGCCTGCTTCGTCATTGCGAACTGAAGGGAAGGGCTGTTATGGTGGCGTGAAGCAATCTTTTTGGTAGGGAGTCGGGTGACCGAGGTAGGAAGTCTGGGTCCATTTTTCAAAACCAAAATCTTTTTCATCACCCTCAATTTATTTCTGTATCTGATCATATTTTGCTATATTTATGTCGCGAACACAGTTAGGCATGTATTTAATTTTTTTAAAATGCAACTAACAAAAAATGAAATTGCTTTAGCTGAACTTAAGTTCGGTTATCACACACTCAAAAGGCCGGTAAACGTAAACCTGGCCCAAAATTCAACTCAATTTTTAAAACAGCTCCGCGGCAAACCATCATCTGGTAAAGCCTGTAATTGGTATGTGCTGTTTGTAAACCAAAGCCACGAGGTTTTTTGCTGGTACAAACTAAAGCGACAGTCAAAACCAACTGATTGCATACAGCAACTGGCGGGCTTGGCCATTGCCTGTAATGCTTATGGTGTACTGGTGTTAAACTATTGCGATGTGAAAAGCATTAAGGTTAACCCACTCGATGAACTTTTTGTAAGCACCTGTTTTAATACCTGCGCAAAGCTAAACATCGAAATTATCGATTATGTAATCTGTAATGCGCAAACGCATTATAGTTTTAGAGATGGGTATAGGGATTAAAATATTACTGGGCTGTCTCTCAACAGCCCAGTACATGTAATTCTGTTTGTAGTTCTTCGTCGGCCAATCGTCATTGCGAACTGAGCGTTAGGACGGTTGTGGTGGCGTGAAGCAATCTTTTAGATAATTTATTTACGCATCAAAATTCAATAAAGCACAAGTCAGGCCATTGTTTAGGCTAAGGCGCAGAGACTTGCGCGAGATAGGGGCCAAGACTTGCCCTATGTCCTACTCACTTTATGTTATCATTTTATTGTGGTATCGTTTGGTATTTTTAGAATGTACTTGTGTGTCCGACTGTATTCTTTTATAAAGTGCACCAGATTTTTTCGATCACATTCGGATAAACTATCAATCCTTTTAAGGCGAAGCATTGAGATTGGACTGTCTTTAAAGAAATCGAGATTCTTTTTATGTTTGGTAATGAAAAGGAAGTTACTTAGTTTTAAACTATCCATTCTGGAAAGTTCGCGCATTGTGGGTAAATTAAGTGCATTTCTTTGTTCACTTTGAGCATGGCAACTTCTACAGCTAATATTCGAGCCAATCTCGTATCCTTTATTAAAGCTTAATTTACAAGTATCTGTAATGGCACTATTTGTATCCGTATGATCATTCACTTTGGTTTTATTTATACAACCAGCAGTAAAGAATAAGATCATCAATAAATTACCTAAACTTAGCTTTATTGTATTTAAATCCATTGGTAGGGTTGTTTAAAAAGTTTCGTAGCTTTTTTACTGTATTAAAGCTTTGGTTCGAATAATTTCCTTCTGATATGCTAACCACATCTTCCATTAAATAAGCATTCATGTTTGCCAATTCCTTATTTGAGACAAGGTTGTTCGTTTTAGAGGCAATTTCAAACATCAAATTGTTGCTATTTGATTTACCAGATAAATCTGGTAAGCCTAAAGTATGAAAAAATTCATGTGTTGCAATATTTGGGTACTTGCACCATTCATTATAGGTAACGGTTGCTGGTACATCTCCATGAGCGGTTAACCCACCGGTGGCATATTTGTCCGTCTTTAAACCAATCCGATCAACGATTGCTAAAACAAAATCATTATTAGATAATTGGCTTAATGTTTTAACTTGTTCTAATCTCACGAGGTAATTAATTTTGTATCTTACGTTATAAATTGCTGGTATATTTTTGTTAAACTTATTGGCTTTTGTATCGTAATCAGAAAGGACTAAACCATAATCCATTGTTTCTCCTTTTAGTTTGTTCGCAATATTCTGTTCGGTATATTTCATCATCATGTTAAGCTTGGGTGCTCCTGAAGTTGTTAATTCTAAAACTTTCAAAGTGATATTAACATCTCCAGTAATGATGAGTTCCTTTGCTTTTCCTGCCATTGATACTTCCTGAATTCTAAGTCCGCGACACGTAATTCCACCAGAAAGCTTTCTGTTTTGAGCTTTAGAAAAATTAAATATTAGCGCTGATAATGTCATACTGAAATTAACCAAATAATTATGTTTGTAAGCATAATGATTTAACGAATGTAATTCCATAATTCAATAAAACAAAATATAATAATACAAAAACGTATTACTTGTTTTGCCATTCGTCGTTGTAAATAGATAAAATTTATAAGAACTATACGTGGCAATAAGAAGTTCATCAGGTGTTTTTCCCATTCTAATAAGTCTTAGCCGGTAGGATAGTAGGGCTGGGTTGACTTGTGCTTTCCAGCATTTGGATAGATAGATTTTTACCTTAGAGATTATTTTAAAGCACAAGTCAGTTCTTTGCACGGGCCTCGGGCGCTAAGACTTGCGCTAGGATGGGTTACAAGGTTATTCAGGAAAGATACCAAATACAATTTCACTTTCACAATCAAATTATTACATTGGAAAAATAAACCACCATCCTAGCGCAAGTCTTAGTAACCATCCTACCGCGAGTCCTAGCGTGCAGGATAGTAGGGTTAGATTGACTTGTGCTTTTCAGAATTTGGATAGATAAACTTATTCACTGTTCATTGATACTGTAGATATTATTTTACACTCATCACATTTAAAGTCATACTGATTGTTAAGTTGTGTTTTTAGATTCCATTTCTTACTACAACCCGGACAAGGCCTTGTCAGCTCATCTCCTTTATATTTCTTATAATTATGTAAATAATAAAAAGTTTGGATTGAAGTCAGCTCTTCTATTTTCTTGCAAATTTCGAGTCCCTGTTTGGATAGTTCAGATTTAATTTCTTGCATCTGATTTAAAGCCCAACGTTCTCCAACTTCACAATTCATTTGCAAACTGTCGCACGATATATAGTTTGTTTCCCAACTTAAAATAGACATATAGCCATGATCATAATAAATTGGTAATCTATAAAGCGGAACTGATTTAAAGCAAGTTCCACAAGTTAATGGAGATTCGATTGTGATATAATTTGTAATAAGAATATAAAAGCTAGGCCTTTTACATTTACAAGGAGACTTATAGCTATCGTACGACTTGCCAATAGTTTTATAGCTCAGTTTCGCATTACAGATATCTTCAATCTTTTTTGTTTGTCTATTTACATAGAAGTTATTAAATTTTTTGTTGAGAGAATTTTTCTCTAGCGTAAAAGGCAGGCAAACTATTTTGTCCTTTTTAATGTACTGTGATTCTATTCTTCCTTGTGTTTGCCCATTAGCACGATAAAAAGACATCAGTACGTTAAACTCATCAATGAGTTCATCTTTATCTAGTTTTGTCGTCTTTATATCAATTGATATTTCTTGAGTATACATGATATCTTTTATGGTTATGGGTAATGTTCTAATTTAAGTATAATAAAAAGAAACGTATCGGCTAGCACTAAAATCATCATTAAAAATGTTTTCGAAAATATCCATTGTAGCGCAAGTCTTAGCGGGTAGGATAGTAGGGCTGGGTTGACTTGTACTTTCCAGAATTTGGATAGATACATTTTTACCTTAGAGATTATTTTAAAGCATAAGTCAGTCCTTTGCACCGCCCTCGGGCGCTAAGACTTGCGCTAGGATGGGTTATGAACACACAATCGTTCTTCTAAAGTCCAAAGAACAGATCGGTATCTGGTTTTGTGCAGCTATTTGCTATGCATGCATTATAAATCTGTTATCTTTGCAGCTTTTATCAATTATCAGTATTCATTAACATATTCATGGGCAAAAACAGCATCGGCTCTACCATTTCGTATTTCTTCTTGGGCGAATACTTTTCTGATGCCCTGCGCACCACCATCACCGTAGTATTGCCCATTATTTTATTCTTTTACCTGGGCAATCCCGAGGCAGCAAAAGGAATAGGGGTTGGCGCTTTATTGATCAGCCTGACCGATTTGCCCGATAACCGGCTAAACAAATTGAAAACAGCGCTATGGAGCATTATTGTCTTTTTTGCTACCACGCTGGTGGTTTCATCGGTTTTAGATCATATTTACCTTACCGCGGTTGTGGTGATTATCGCTGCTTTTAGCTTTTCGATGCTTGGCGTATATGGCCAGAAACTCTCACTCATTGGCACCATGGCTTTGATTGTATGTGCCTTTGTAATGGGGCTTCACCCGGCGCGGCCACTATATTTTAGCAGTTATATGCTGGTTGGTGGCGTTTGGTATTACGTGATTAGTTTGATCCAGACCTTGTTGCGGCCTTACCGCTCGCTTCACCATGCCATTTTCGAATGCCTGATGAGCAGCGCGGTATTTTTAAATGCCAAAGCGAAGAATTATGATGTGGATATTCCGCTCGATTTGCAACAGAAAGAAGCCATCAAACTGCACATTAAGGTAAACCAGAAACACGAGCTGATCAGGAACCTGTTGCTGACCGATAAATACGCCATGAATCCCGATAATCCCAAAGGCCGATTGTTGTTGGAGCGGGCGCGGTTACTGATCGATTTGTATGAGCAGTTGAATGCGGTACATTACGATTATGCTTTAGTTCGAAAAACTCTGGCAACCGGTTCGAGTCTGAAACTGATTGCCACCTTAATTGAATTGCTGGCCAAAGAGCTGGAGCAGTTGGGCAGGCACGTTCGCTCGGCAAAAGCTTATAAAGGTGAGGTAGCTACCAATATGGAATATCACCAGAAACGCGTGATGTTATTGCAGGAAATGGAGCGTTTAAACGAAACCGAGCGATCGATTGTACTGAAGGTGGTTTCGAATATGAACGATATTGTGCGCATTATCGAAATGATAAGGGGTAATGAGCGCACGACAGCGAAACACTTGCGGGAATTGAGCGGATCGATTTCATATCCTTTATTTATTACCGGCGATCGCTTTTCCATTAAAGAGCACCTGACTTTAAAATCGCCCATTTTCAGGTTTTCACTGCGACTGGCCATTTGTTTTCTGTTTGGCTTTTTGCTCATTTGGCAGCTCGAACCCAGCAAATACAGTTACTGGCTTTTTCTTACGCTGGTTATTGTAGCCCGGCCTAAATTTTCAATCACCTGGAAACGGAATTTACAACGTTTAAAGGGGAGTATGGGGGGCGTAGTAATCGGGCTGATCATCGTTTATTTTGTTAAAAGTCCTGCGGTGCTGTTGTCTTTTTCAGTGGTTTTTTTATTGGGCTTTTATGCCTTTAACCGCTTAAATTATACCATTAGTGTATTGTGTATTACCCCTGCGGTAATTTTAACCCTGGGCAGTTACCAGGGCCATTTCGACCATATTGTACACGACCGGATTATCTTCACGCTGCTGGGCTGTGTGATAGCCATTTTTGCTACCTATTTGTTCCCGATTTGGGATAGCCGGCAGTTAAAGGCAAAAATTGTCAATGCATCTAAAGCAAGTCTGGATTACCTGGAGGTCGCCATTCAAAACCGGGTTGAACGGGATGAAAATCAATCGCGCATGGCCAGAAAAAACGCCAACCTGAGTTTATCTGCATTAAGCGAAGCGATTGAATCGGCCAGCCAGGAACCCATGAGGAAACATATCGATTTTAATGATTTGTATGGGGTCCAGTCGACGATTTACCAGATCAATGCGATTATAACCTCTATTTATCTTTCTGTTAACCATAAACCCGGGCAGGCCGATCCTTTGCTGGTTGATCGGATTGTAAGCAATTTAAGTGATGGCAAGATGGTACAAAGCAATACCGAATGGCATGCTGATGAGGTTTATCTGGTTGATGAAGGTGACGATTCTACTAACCAGAAACTATCACATATTGCAGCTTTATCGTTCGATTTTAGCAGGTTTAGTGCTGGTTTTAAGGGATAAATTTAATTTTTTGTTAGGGTGAGCGGTGTCGAAAACCCTACCAATCGTCAATTTTTAATTGTAACCTATCGTAAAAGATCCTTCGACTACGCTCAGGATGACAGAGCAGTGGGAAGCAACCTGGTGGTGATCATTCCACTAACAAGAAACTATTACATATTGCAGCTTTATCGTTTGATTTTAGCAGGTTTAGTACTGGTTTTAAGGGATAAATTTATTTGTTGTCCGTTTGAGCGGAGTCGAAGACCCTGCCTGTCAGTAGCGTTCCGAAGGGCTTTACCAATTAATAATAGAAAAGAGTCTGTGACTTGTTTTAATTGAATTTATAAACTCAATTTTATTCTTGTATTCATAGAGAGGCTATGCTTAACCCTATGGACAGCGCGGGATAAAAAAAATCCGGACAGCCGTTTATTGTTTCTTTAACCGGGCTGCTCCGACACAGTGATACACCAACAATACCTTAAGGTTACTTCCCCTTTACCTTTTATTTAGCTATTGTTAGCCTGCCGATCTAAGGCGAGTCAAATCTTTGGTCTACCTGATCTCCAGCAAGGGCATCACTCAACCAAAGCAAGGGTTAAGCAGTGTGCAAGCAGGTGTAAGGCAAGCCTGGCCGGAAGGTGGCATAAACGTGGGGTAAATGTGGCGTAAAGGTGGACTTGGAATGTTTTTTTGGGGGGGATCTTTAATCAGGCGGATTGATTTGGGTGATCATCGCTTTTGATTAACCTAATATAAAAAATTATGGTGAAGCGGGCAAAAAAAGCTTCGTAATTTTTGGCACGGGCAGCA